>OFTX01000038.1_pt1 | contig 79672 bp, 79 predicted proteins | sample 1775051 | NCBI WGS metagenome assembly OFTX01 (sample SAMN08195772, study PRJEB24354) | sludge metagenome | isolation source: sludge from phenol fed wastewater aerobic bioreactor A | place: India: Nagpur | collected 2016-09-15 | reverse complement strand
AAGTCGATGCCCACGAATCGACGCATCGCCGCTGAGTCGTACAGCGCTTCTTCCACCGCCGGGTCGGACAGCGCGTAAGCCACCATGCCGTCCGCATCGGCGGCCGGGTCCGACGGATCGTGCACCTCGCGCACCGGGGCATCCACGTCGACCAGTACAGGCCGCGTCGTGGCAGCTTGCCCGCCGACATCGAGCGCGGCGTCGAAGCGGGCACTGCCCACCACAGCGACGCGTGCCAACTGCGCCGCATGGCCAGCCGCATTCGGCGTGTTGGCCATGGCGATGTTGCGGCTGGCGGCTTCGAGGCGCATCCGCTCGAACTCCAGTCCGAAGCGCGTGGCGGCCAGGATCGAATCGACGGCCATCGTCAGTTCCCTCCCGACATCGCCAGCTGCATCAGGGCGAAGCGCCGTGACTGCACCGTCGCCAACGTCTGGAAATCCGCACCGGCCGTCTCCAGCTCGGCCACGGCACTCTCCAGCCCCGACGAAGCATCCGTCACGGCAACATCGGCATGAACGGAGGCGTGCAGCATGGCCGGCGTCACCATCCGCAGGCGATCGGCATCCATCTCCGGTTGGGCCGCGGCTTGCCGCAGCAGGCCCAGTGCCGCGCCGAAATCCGCACGCTGCACCGGTGAGCCGGGCAGGTCGGCGCTGGCAATATTGGCGCTGGCGACCTCGGCACGCACGCGCGCCATGCCCATCGCCAAGCGGACAGCTTCAGTGGTGAGATCCATGGCTACTCCTTCCTCACTGGATGATCAGTTCGCCGTGCAGGGCACCAGCGTCCTTGATCGATTGCAGAATGGTGATCACGTCGCGCGTGGACAGGTGGATCGCACCCAGCGCCGACACCAGGTCCGCTACCGTGGCGCCGCTGGGGATGTTGACCACCTTGGCGCTCGGTTCATGCACGTGGATGTTGGCCTCTGGTACGACGGCGGTGCGGACGCCCTGCGAAGGACGGACCAGCACACCGTCGGGCTGCGAGACCAGGTAGTCGGTCTGCACCACGATGCGTAGATCGCCCTGGGAGATGGTGACGGCGCTCAGTCGCACGTCGCCGCCCGACACCACGGTACCGGTACGTTCGTTCACCACGACGCGGGCCACCTGGTCCGGTGTCACCGGCACGTTCTCGATGGCCGCGATGGCGCGCACCAGGTTGCCCGGCGACGGGCCAAGATGGACGCGAATCTTGCCGGCATCCACGGCCTCGGCATCGACATGAGCATTGGCGCGCAGCGATGTCGCCACGCGCTCGGCCGTGGTGAAATCGGGCTGGTAGAGCACCACATCCAACGCATGGCCATCGTCGGAGAGGCCCAGCGGTGCTTCACGCTCCACGGAAGCACCATCGGGCACGCGCCCCACGGTCGGATGATTCTTCTGCTCGGAGCTGCCGAAGGCGTGCACTTCGTAACCGCCGACCGACAGCGGCCCCTGCGCCAGCGCGTAGAGTTTGCCGTCCGGCCCCTTCAGCGGGGTCAGCAGCAGCACGCCGCCTGCCAGGCTGCGCGCATCGCCGAGCGACGCCACCGACACATCCAGCTTCTGCCCCGACTCGGCGAATGGGGGCAAGGTCGCGGTCACGATCACGGCGGCGACGTTGCGGCTGTCCAGATCGTCCGGACTCACGTTCACGCCGAAGTGGCTGAGCGTATTCGCGACCGACTGGATCGTCAGCCGGTTCCGGTTGGTGTCGCCCGAACCGGCCAGGCCGATCACCAAGCCGTAGCCCGTCAGCGGATTGTCGCGTACACCCTCGACGCGCGCGATCTCCTTCAGGCGCACCGTGCCGCTGCCGGCCCAGGCCAGTGGACAAGACGCCAGCACCACGAAAATGGCAAACAACCAACGCTTCATATCAGTCCAAGCCAGCGCGTGATGCGGTACAGGATGCTGTGGCGCTGCGCTTCGGACACGTCGCCCTTGCCGGTGAATTCGATGTTCGCGTCGCTGATGCGATTGGACAAGATGGTGTTGTTCGCCGAGATGTCTGCCGAACGCACCAGGCCGGTCAGCGCGAACTGCTGCTTCTCTCCGTTGACCACCACGGTCTGCTCGCCCTGGACGCGCAACATCCCGTCGCCCTCCACCTCCACCACGCGCACCGCGAGCTGCGCCTGCAGCGTGCCCACACGCGTGGTCTGGCCTTGTCCGGCATCGTCGCCAGACAGCCCCGCCGCATAACGATGGTTGATGTGCGCGCCCTGCACGTTGGCGGCCAGTTGCACGCCATGGTCGGCACCCGTGTTGGCACCAGCCATGGCGCGGGCCGTCTCGATCACCACCACGGTCAGCGTGTCGCCCACGCGATGGGCGACACGGTCGGCAACGAGGCCACGGTACGTGTCCGGGTCGATCATCGAGCCGGTGCGCGTCTGCGCGTGTATGCCCACGCCGGCAAGCGCGCAGACCAGACCCGCAATAAGGAAACAGCTATTGCGTGACACTTACGACCCCCTTCCCCGTGACTTGCGCGTGCACCGGCGACTGCGCGCCGTCCACCTGCACTGACAGCACATGCCCCACGTCACCCGGCCCCAGCGCGGTACCCATGGTCTGCAGGTGAACGGTTCCCGCAGTCACCAGCACACGAACCCGTTGCTGACGATCGACATCCGGTATGCGCTCGAAATCGTCCAGCGTGGCCGCCGTGCCGGCCAGCACCGGGTGACGCAGGCGCAAGCCGGCAAGCCGAGTCGGATCGCCGACCAGTTCGCCGGAAATCTGGGTAACGTCCGCGTCCCGCGGCACCAGCGAGAGCGCCGTGGCAGGCGTCCCCGTCGCCGCATCGGCGGCATAAGCGAGCGCGTCACGATGCATGCTCAAGGCGAACCACACCGTCGCCGTGCGGACTACCCGGCCGTCGATCGCAATGCTCACCGGCACACCCACGCGTGCCCGCGGCCAGCGGCCGGCAATCGGGCCTGCATCGAGGCGTACCTTGCCGGGCGGAATCGTCACGTCTTCCGGAGCCCCTACGACGGATACCTGTGCCTTGGCGACATCCGCGCCGAGGCGGGCATCAACCTGCGCGCGCGCCGCAGCCACGATGCGCACGGCCCCGATGCGCTGGTGCGCGGGCATGGCCAGAGCGGCCTGTGCAGGCAACGACAACAGCAACGCCGTGGCGGTCAGTAGCCGGATCATGCTCACTGCCGCAGGTTGTTGATGGTGTCCAGGATCTGGTCCGAGGCCTGCAGCACGCGTGCGTTGAGCTGGTAGGCGCGCTGGGCGATCACCAGTTGGGACATCTCGTTCACCATGTCCACGTTGGAACTCTCCAGCATGCCCTGCATGACCGCGCCCACGCCGTCCTGGTTGGGCTTGCCGATGCTGGGATCGCCGGAAGCCTCGGTCGGCGCGTAATTGTTGCCGCCCACCGCCTGCAGCCCCTGCGGGGACGGGAACGTGCTCAGCTGGATCGTCCCCAGCAAGGTCGTGCTGGTGCCGCCGCCCACGGTCGCGTAGATCTGGCCGTCCGGATGGATCTGGATGTTGGTGGCGTCCGGCGGCACCTGGATGCTCTGCGCCAAGCGATCACCCGTAACCGTCGCCAAGTAGCCCTCGCTGTCCACATGGAGCTGACCATCGCGGGTGTAGAGATGGTTGCCATCGCCATCGACCACCTCCAGGAAACCTTCCCCCTGGATGCCGATGTCCCAGGTGTGCCCGGTCTGTGTCATGGCGCCCTGCGAGAACACCGCGCTGGTTGAGAGGATCTCAGCGCCGGCTCCGCTGCTCTCCGGGCTCAGGCCGGCCTGCACCTGGGCGGGCGAGATCACCGCGATGTCGCCGAACGCCACGCGCTGTGCCTTGTAGCCCGGCGTCTGCAGGTTCGACAGGTTGTTCGACAAGGTGTCGATCTGCGTCTGCTGGCTCTTCATGCCCGCGGCAGCAATATGGAGTGCGTCGATCATGGCTATGCCTCAGCTGTTGTCGCCCAAGTGGTTGATGCCGTCTTGCATGGCGGTGTCGTAGGCCAGGATGGCGCGTTGTACGGACTGCGCGTGGCGCGTCAGCTCCATCAGCCGCACCATCTCGGTGCCGGCGTCCACGTTCGAGCGCTCAAGCGCCCCCTGGTGGATCGCACCGTTCCAATTCGTCTCGGCGCCGGAGTACGTGTACAAGCCGCCGCCCATCTCGCGCAGCGCATCGGGGGTGCCGACGGCGACGATGCGCAAGGTGTCCACCACCTGCTTGCCGTCGACGATCTTTCCCGCGGCATCGACCTGCACGCGGTTGTGCGCCAGCGTGATCGGCCCGGACTGGCCCAGTACCGGGTGTCCCGCCGCGTCGACCAGTTGCCTGGATGCATCAAGGTGGAACTGCCCGTCGCGGGTCAGCATGGCTTGGCCGCCGACGTTCACCACGAAGAACCCCGGCCCCTGAATGGCCAGGTCCAGTGGCTTGCCGGTGACGTCCAGGCTGCCGTCGGCGAGGTCCAGCGCCAGGTGCGGGTCTGGCATGCCGGTGCGGAAATCCGTGCGCAGTCGTTCGGTGCGGTATCCCGTGGTGCCGATGTTCGCCACGTTCTGACTCACGGTGTCGAGCGCGCGCAGGTCGCTGCTCAGGTAGCGCGCTATCGAGGAAATGAACTGGCTCATGCGCTCCTCATGCGGTGGCGGTGGCGGCAACGGTCCCGAAGGACTTCACCGCCACGGTCGAAGGCACTTCGTTGATGCCGAGCACGGTGAGGTGCGGCAGGCTGCGCTGGATCAGCGCCCGCAGGTGCCGTCGCACCGGGCTCGGGCAAAGCAGGACCGGCAGGTGGCTGCGCGACATCATCGCCTCGGACTGCCGCGCCAGATTGCCGAGCAACGCGTCGAGCTGCCCCAGCTCGCCGATCAGCAGGCCGGCGCCATCGCGCTGCCGGACGGCCGACACGAGCGAACGCTCCAACTCGGGCGCCAGCGTCAACACATGCAGCTCGCCCTGCGCATTGCTGACGCGCTGGCAAATCGCCGGCCCCAGTCGCTCGCGCACGCGCTCGACCAGGTCCTCGGTCTGCTTGAGCGTTTTGCCGGCATCCACCAGCACTTCCAGGATGGTTTCCACGTTGCGGATGCTGACGTGCTCGCGCAGCAACTGCTGCAGCACCTTCTGCACGTCGGTGTAGGACATCACGCCGGGAACCAGCTCGTCGACCAGCGAGGCCTGCTGCTCGCGTACCCGTGCCACCAGCCGCTCGGTTTCCGCACGCGTCAGCAACTCCGGCGCGTGCCGCTTGACCACTTCCCCCAGGTGGGTGATCAGCACGGTCTCGGGATCGACCAAGGTATAACCCGCGCCGCGCGCGAACAGGCGCTGTCCGGCGTCGATCCATTGCGCCGGCAGCCCGTACGCGGGGTCGCGCGTCTCGCGCCCCTCCAATCGGGCGCGCTTGCCGCCCGGATTGATCGCCAGCCACTGGTCGAAATGCAGCTCGCCACGGCCCACTCGCGAGCCCTGCACGTGCAGTTCGTAGGCGTCTTCCGGCAGCGGCGCGTCATGCACCAACTTGACCTTCGGCAGCACGAAGCCCGCATCGAGCGCGAACTGCTTCCGGTAGGCGGCGATGCGGTCGCCCAGATCCAGCCCCTTGGCGCGATACGCCGTGGCGATCGCGTTGCTTAGGCGGATCTCGATCGCCTCCACCGTCAACAGGCGATAGAGGTCCTCTTCCCTCGGCGCCGGGCCCGGCTCGTCGGCTTGCACATCATCCGGCGTGACTACCGGCGTGGAGCGCGCCGCGAAGTAGGTCAGCAGGCCTACGCCGATCAGCACCAGCAGCACCGGCCATGCGGGAATGCCCGGCAGCACCAGCAGCGTACCGAGCGCAAGCGCCACGATCAGCAGCGTGCGCGAATTGGTCAGCACCTGCCGCGCGATCTCGGTACCCAGCTGCGCATCGGTTCCGGCGCGGGTAATGATGATGCCGGTGGCCACCGCGATCACCAGCGAGGGGATCTGCGTGACGATGCCATCGCCCACCGTGAGCAAGGTGTAACGCTGCACGGCGTCGTTCCAGGCGAGGCCATGCTGGATCATGCCCACCGTGAGGCCGCCCACGATATCGATCAGGATGATCATGATGCCGGCAATGGCGTCGCCCTTCACGAACTTGGTCGCGCCGTCCATCGCGCCGTAGAAACTGGCCTCCTTCTCCACCTGCACGCGCCGGCGCTTCGCCTCGTGCTGGTCGATCAGCCCCATGTTCATGTCGGCGTCGATGCTCATCTGCTTGCCGGGCATGCTGTCCAGCGTGAAGCGCGCCGCCACCTCGGCGACGCGCTGCGCGCCGCTGGTCACTACCACGTACTGCACCACCACCAGGATCAGGAACACCACCAGGCCGATCACGTAGTTGCCGCCCACCACGTAGGAGCCGACCGCGTGGATCACGCGCCCGGCGTTGCCCTCGCCCAGGATCAGGCGTGTCGCGGAGATATTCAGCGCAAGCCGGAACAGCGTCGTGATGAGCAGCAGCGAGGGAAACGTCGAGAAGCTCAGCGGCGAGTCGGTGAAGAACGTGATCAGCAGCACCAGCAGCGCGCTGGTGAAATTGAGCACCAGCAGGAAATCCAGCAGCCCCGGCGGAATCGGAGTGAACAGGATCACCAGGATCGCAATCATCCCGAGCACGAGCACGACGTCCCGCTTGCCGCCCCACAGCTGGCCGAACAACGCCTTCACGAGAACACCCTGCTGCCGGGGCGCTGCATCAGCCAGCGGTACACCGGCGCGAGCCGGCCGTAGAGATGGTCGGGCACGGCCTGGTCGATGCGGCACTCGCGGAACAACGCCCGCGCTAGCTCGGGCGAACGCAGGCAGGGCACGCCATGGCGCGCGGCAAGCCGACGCATGTGTGCGGCAGTCGCACCAGCCCCCTTGGACAGCACCACCGGCGCGCGCATCGTCGCGGTCCGGTATTGCAGCGCCACGGCGAGGTGCGTGGGGTTGGTCAGCACAATGTCGGCTTCCGGCACGCGCTGCATCGAGCGCGACTGTTTAAGCAGCTCCCCGATCAACCGGCGGCGCTTCTGGCGGATATCGGGATCGCCCTCGCGCCGCTTCACCTCATCCTTGATGTCGCTGCGGCTCATGCGCAACTTGCGGATGTACTCCCGTCGCGTGAACAGCAGGTCGAGCAGCGCCGCCGCCGCCAGCACCAGCAACACCCACACGGAGACCTGCACGAAAGTGGAGCGCAGCAGCAACCCGAGGTCCGCCGGGGCGGCAAACATCGCGGCTTCCACCCGGTGGCCGACGCCCGGCGCGAGCATCCAGACCAGGCCTGCCAGCAGAGCGAGCTTCAGGCCCAGCTTGAAGAGCTCCCACAGCACACGCAGCGAAACGATACGTTTCAGCCCATCCACCGGGTTGAGGCGGTTGAAATCGGGCTTGAGCGGCTCCGTGCTGAAGACCGGCCCGGTCTGGATGAGATTCGCGAGCACCGCCGCTACCAGCATCGCCAGCAGCACCGGCAGCAGTGCCTGCCATGCCGGCTGGAACACGTGGCCCAACCAGTGCATGAGTCCCGCCGAAGGTGCCGGGGCATTCCCCGCCATGAGCAGGACGCGCCGAACCGCAACCATCAGCGAAGCCGCCAGCGTGTGGACCGATGCCGCAAAGGCCACCGCGAACACGATGATCACCAGCACGCCGGCAACCTCCGCGCTGCGCGGCACCTGGCCGCGCTCGCGCGCCTCCTGCAGGCGGAACGGCGTCGGTTGCTCGGTCTTGCTCTGGTCGCTGCCGGCCATGCTCAACGCACCCCGAGACCGGGCAATGCCGAAAACGCGTCGCGGTAAAGCCGGGCGATCAGTACCGGTGCATAGCGCAGTGCGCCCGCGAGCAGGACGAAGCCCGCCAGCATCTTCAGCGGCAGCGCCACGAAGTACACGTTCGCCTGCGGCATGGCGCGACTGGCGTAGGCCACCATCAGGTCCGTCGCAAACAGGCCGAGCACCACCGGCACCACCACCATCATGCCGAGCAGGAACTGCGACGACAGCAGGCTCATGAAGGTTTGCGGCGACAGCAACCACCCGCCATCGCCCAGCGGCACCACATCGACCGAGGCTAGCATCCCACGCAGGATCAGCAGATGCAGGCCCAGCGCGAAGAACACCATCGTGCCGGCCCATTGCACCGTAGTGCCCGTCAGCGATTCGCTCACGTGAGTCGCGGGATTGAGCAGGCTCGCCGCCGCGACGCCGGATTGCATGTCGACCAGCCGCGCGGAGAATCCGAGCGCGGCGGACGGCAACACGATGGCCAGGCTCAGCGAAAGACCCAACAAACTCTCGCCCACCAGCGCCAGTGCGAAGGCCACCGGCTGATTCATCCCCATCGCTGGCGCCGCCATGCCGTGAACGCCCACCACCGCCAGCGCCAACGCCAGCAGCACCACGACCCGAATCAGCGCGGGCACCCATGCGAACGGAGTGAACGCCGGCACCATCAGCAGAGGCGCGAACCGCGCCATGGCAAGCACCAGGGTATCGATGGTTGTCGTCAGGCCATCCATGCCGCTCACATCCCCGCAATCAGCCCGAACAACTGCTTCGTGAATTCCACCACCACGGCAATCATCCAGGCGCCCGTCATCAGGAACACCGCCACCACCGCGACCAGCTTCGGGATGAATGTCAGCGTCATCTCCTGCACCTGGGTGACCACCTGCACGATGGAGATCACCACGCCCACCACCAGCGTGGTCAACAGGATCGGCATGGACACCTTGGCCGCCGCGATCAGCGTCTCCGACAGCAGGTGCATGGCCATGTCGCTGTCCATCGCCCGCCTAGCCCCTCGGCCTTACGAGTTCACGCAGCCGATAGATGAAATCCGTCGGCACCGCATTCCCCGGACCGGGCTGGCCGGGCGCCGACTGCAGGATCCCGTCGATCACGCGCTGCGCTTCGTCCTGACGCCCCTCGTCGAGCAGCAGCACGCTGCGTGCGTAGCGCGCAGTGCGGCCGGCCGGATCGAGACGCGTCGCGCGCTTGATCGCCTCTTCCGCTGCCTGGCGTTCGCCGCGCAACGCATGCACCAGGGCAAGGCCGCCGTGGGTTTCGCCGAACGTGCGGTCGATCGCGAACGCTCGCTCGAAGCTGTGGTGCGCGCCGGCGAGGTCGCCAGCCAGCAGCTGGCACCACGCCAGCGCATGCCAGGTGCCGATGTGGTCGGGCATCGCAGCCGCGGCACGCTCAAGCAGCGTGCGTGCGTGACTCAGGTCGCCGCCCAACATGCGGGTTTGCCCGAGTCCGAGCAGGGCACGCCCCGAATCGGGGTGCTGCGCCAGCACCTGCTCGAAGGTGGCCGCGGCAGGCTCGACGTCCTGGTGCCAAAGCGCAACCGTGCCGCGGACCAGGGCCGCCTCGTGCTGGGCGGGATCGACCTCCAGCGCGAGTTGCGCAACCGTTGCCGCGCGTTCGCCCTCGCCCATGTCCAGCAGCAGCAGGGCCCGCAGTCCACGCGCTTCCGCCAGCCGCTCGCCCGCAACGATGGGCGCCAACGCTTCGAACGCCGCTTCGTAGTGCTTCTGCCGGTACAGGATGCGCGCCTTCAGCACGAACACGGCATCGGCACCGGTATCCTGCTCGGATACCGGAGCCAGCGTCTGCAAGGCTTCATCGAGGCGGCCCAGCGCCAACTGCGCATAGGCGAGGTCGTGGCGGACGCCGGACGGTACTTCCGGCATGCCATCGAGCACGGCTTCGAGTTCGGACGCAGCGGCGGCATAGTCGCCACGCATCAGCGCGCAACGTGCGCAACGGAACCTCACCGCGGCCAAGTCGCGCACGGCGGGCGGCGCGGCCAGGAGACGCGCCAAAGCATCGTCGACGCGCCCCTCGGACAACAGTTCGTCCAGCAGGTCGCACAACAGGATCGGATTGGACGGATCCCTGTCGGCGAAAGCTTGCAACTGTGAGACGCGGCTCACAGCCTGCCCCTAAACTTTTGTCGCAGCACCACGATCGGTGCGTGGATCGGCGAGAAGCCGTCCATGCACCGGGCAATCATGTCGAACACTTTCTGCTCCCTTTGCGACAGGACTGTTCGTCCGGTCGCCCCCTGTCACAGCTCCATGAACATCCCCGTACCTAGTCGACGCGCCAGCTGCATGATGCGCAGCCGACCCGATCGGCAATGGGGCCGCAGCCTACTCATCGGTTTTGATGGATGTCAATGAAATGCAGGCGAGCAATTTCATGCGATATACATGCAAGAAATCACACGACTGAAATGCATGGATTTTGTCCGCGGAATTCGCAAATTTTTGAAGCGAGGCCCATCACCGCTCCAGTGGTCCACGATGTACCGATTCACCGCGGATCCCGTAGCTCGTCCAATCCGGACCTGACCCGCTAGACTCGACCTTCCTGCCACAGGATCATCGATGCCGGTTGACCGCATTCCACCATCGTCCTCGCTGCTCGAAACCATGCGCGCGCTTGCCCGCGGACGTGCTGGGCGCGCCGGCGGCAGCGTACCCGCCCGCGCTGCTGGCGCGTCACGCCCGGCGGAACCGCCCCATTCGCTCGGCGCCCTGCGCCAGCGGCTGCAGCCCCTGCTCGCCCAAGTCGACATCGCGGATTCGCAGGCCATCGCCCACGCACGCGCCCCTGCCCTCCACGAAATCCTGCTGTGGGAGTTCGGTCCGGACTTCCGCGGCGATCCGCAGCTCCAATCCCTGACCGAATCGATCAGCGACGCCATGGATGCCGACCCACGTCTGCAGCAGCAGTTCGTCGAACTGATCGCGGGGCTGCAGAAAGCACGCCGCTGACCTGCACGGGAACACCTCACTCGCTCTGAACGGGATTAGGTTCATGAGCGCTGCCCGGATATGGCGGCGTGTCGACTAGTACACCACTCTGCCGTCTGAGTCAGCTCGGCGCCACCATCCAACACAGGCTATTCCAGTATGTGAGGCCGGCAATGGCTCAGAAGAACCCGTATTCCAATCATCACCGTGCCATCTGGCTAGACACTATGGCGCAACGCTGGCGACGCACGCCCGCCCAAGATCGCCACAACACTTGGGGGCGATCCAGGGCCACGCCATACGCGACAAGAAGAGGAATAACCACTCGGTCGAAGGGCAGGAATGCCCATGGCTTGCCGTGCGCGAGTGCATGATGGCCAAAGGGCCGCAGCGGAATGAGGCGGAGCTGGTCAGCTGGAGGGAAGAAGAGCGGCCGCACAAACACGTGCATCACAGTTCGGTACCGCTTGAAGAGCGCGACCCGGTTCTTCCCCTCGAAGGCCACGTAGAGCGGCAAGGAGCCGATCTGTCCGACGCGAGGGGTCTCCGGAGAGGCGTATGGGTCGGTTGGGTAGTCGGTCACCAGCCCGTCGGAGAAGTCCATCACGCGGTCGGGATGGATCCGCCCCAGGATGGAGGTGTCGTAGTCGTTGTAGGTGCCTGAGATAATCAGCGTCGGATCAATAGCGGCTGGCGCGTAGTCAGCCTTGATCGGCACGGTATCTGTGAACGGCAGCGCCCATTGCACAAACCGATCCGGAGTGATGGCTGAGACGCGGTGACGATCGTGGCCATTCGGTCGAATGCCAGCCAGCTGCTGCCCAAGCATGGGGGTGACGATGCCGGCACGTCTGAGGCGTTCCCCGCTAACGAGGGAGGCGTCCAACGCATCTTTGAAGGCGACGAACTCTCGACAGGCGGTCTCGATGGCGGAGAGAGACGATCTCGGCATAGTACGTTCCTGATGCATACGTCGACGCAAGTTACCCGTAATCTGCAAGGCTATTGCATCGCCGCGTGCGCCATGTACGCGCGCACTTGCCTGATGTTGTGTGGGCCTGCGCAACACTCGCTCCATCGTCGTCGCAGGCTTGTCGCCAAAGGCGACCGAGGGGATTAAGTTTCCTGGTGCCCCACCGCCAGCAGCCGCATCGAATGGCGCACATCAATCTGCGCGAACCATTATGTAGCCGCCCCTAAACAACAGAACGAGTGCCGTGATAGGCATGGATTCATCCCCATGAACCCTACCATGTCTTGGCTCCTCTGGCTTTGCCTGTGGTGGTCCTCATGCCATCACCTTGTTCTTGCACGATGGCTGCTTTGGCTTGGGCTGGCGCAAGCAGTCCCATACCGACACATTGCCGGTCGTCGGGTGGCATCCGTCGCATCCGTTCAACGCACACGGGCCAAACCGGCCTGGGTGCGCGAGGAAATCATTGCGCTGGCCGCGCGCGATCCAAGCCTGGGTTGCCGCACGCTCGCCGACATCTTCAACCGGCGGCACGCGGACCAAGGCTCCAGCGTCGGCAAGACGTTCGTGGCCGATCTGCTAAAGCAACAGCAGGCCGAGATTCGATTACGCAGGCAAGCGCTCAAACGTCGAAACTATGGGCCAGGCAAACCCAACCGCGTGTGGGGCATGGACGGCACCGGCAAGACGGACGACGCCGGCACACTGCACTTCCTGCTGGGCATCGTCGATCATGGCACGCGCCGTTGCCTCACCCTCGAAGCGCTCAAGGACAAGGCGTCGGTAACCATCGTGCGGGCACTGTGCGACGCCATCGAACACCACGGCAAGCCCGACGCCCTGCACACCGACAACGAGGCCATCTTCCAAAGCCGATGGCTTCGCATGGCCCTGCGCCTGTTGGGCGTTCGTCATCAGACCATCGACTTGCACTGCCCGTGGCAAAACGGCCGCATCGAACGCTTCTTCGGCACGCTCAAGCAAAGGCTCAAGCAGTGGGCCGTATCCGATGCGTCCACCTTGAATGCTTCGCTGACCGTGTTCCGGCTTTGGTACAACCATGTGCGACCGCACCAGCATCTGCACGGACGGACACCAGCGGAGGTGTGGGACGGCGTCGATAGCCGGCGCCGTCCGCTCCGGCACGTGTGGTTCGAGGCGTGGAACGGGTTGTTGCAGGGCGAATACTTGCAGCGCTGACTCGCTCACGTCAGAACCTGGCCATGCCTGTCCGGATCACGGGAGTGTTCATGCCGTTTGTGTTGTCAAAAAGCTACGACTTTGGCGCACAAGCATCGGAAAGAAAGCCTTCCCGAGACACTTGAAATCGACCTCACCATCCTTTCCGGGCGGCACTGCAGCAAAAAGTTGTTCTACCGAAGACACAGAAGGCTATTCGGACAGCGGACGGAACACCTGCGCCCAGGCCCGCCGACAGCATCTGGCCGAAGGAGAAGCCATGGCTCACGCCCAGTGCATCGCCCACCAGCTGGCCAGCGGCATTGCCCACGGCCCCGCCGATCGCCGCCGAGGCGAGGATTTCCCCCGTGGTGAGCCCCAGCCCTGCGCCACTGCCTGCCAGCACGCTGGCGCCGGTCGCGAAGGTGGTGGACGCCGCGGCGGCCGTACCTGCGGCGGCCGCTCCGCCAGCCGCGGCTCCGCCCGCGGCCGCTCCACCGGCAGCCGCTCCGCCCGCACCCGCACCCGCTCCCGCGCCGGCAAAACCTTCCGCCGCCGCACCGGCGGTGTAGATCGTGGCGATGATGACCACCACGATCACCACGATCTCCGCGATCGGATTGCACCCGCTGCTGCTGGGCGGCGGCGGCACGAACGGCAAGCTCGGCGTGGTGCTGCCCACCACCTTGCCGGGGTCGTACGGCTTGAACGTGCCCGCGCTGTTGGCATGCGTGGTCACCGACGGCAGCGTCAGCACCTGGCCCGCCGCCAGGTCGCTGTCGCCCTGCAGCCCGTTGGCGTCGGCGATCACGTACCAGAGGTCGCTGGTGCCGTACACGGTCTGCGCGATGCTCTCCAGCGTGTCGCCCGCCTGCACCGTGTAGCCGGCGCTGCTGGCGCCCGAGCTGAACGCGGTCAGCTGATCCTTGACGTTGATGCCGCCGGCTTCGTCGAAGTCGCCGATCAGCTGCCCGCCGGCGTGCGCGTAGTGGTGCGTCGCCGCGCCGCCGTCCGGCGTGAACGTGGCGCTGCTCTGCCAGCCGCCGTAGCCCTTCCGGAACGCGCCGTAGCCCGTGTCCGCCCAGTCGCCTGCGCTGGTGTAGGCCACGTGGATCGAGCCGTCCAGCCGGCTCAGGATCTGCCCCTGCATGTCGTCCTGGAACAGCCGCTGCACCGCGTAGCCCGAGCCGTCGCTGTGGGTCAGTTCCTGGGTCACCCGCACGCGGTTGCCGTAGCGATCGTAGTAGCTGCTGTCCGTGGCCGGCTGGTAGTACTGCGTGGTGGTGGTGGCGCCGGTGGCCTGTTCGAGGTAGCCCTCCTTCTTCAGGTAGCTCACCGTGTAGCTGGCGTCGAACCCGCCCTGCCCCTGCACCGCGTACTGGTGGTAGCTGTACGCGGTGACGTTGCCTTCGTGGTCGTAGCCGGTGTCGTCGGTTTCCGCGGCGGTTTCCCAGTGCGCGGGAATGGTCACCACACCGCCGCCCGTGCCACCGCCGCCGATCGGCAGCATCATCGGCTGCACGCCGCCCACCGTCGCGGCATCCGGCACGTAGCGCGTGGTGGCCGGCACGTAGGTGGTGCTGGCCTGCCGCTGCAGGTGGCCGTCGGCGTCGTAGCCCAACTGCGTCTGCGTGTGGTTGAGGCTGCCGTCGCTGTTGCCGCTCTGCCCCAGCGCGTAGTACCCGGTGTCGGTGAGCTGGTGCCCAGCCGCGTCGTAGGTGTAGCTGTCCTGCACGCCCTGGTCCGCACTGCCCAGGCGCACCGCGTAATGCACCGCGGTTTCCTCGTTGCGCGCATCGAAACTGAAGGCCTGGCCGTAGACGTGGCCGTCGCCGTGCAGCGTCAGCTGCTGCATCACGTTGCCGGCCGCGTCGTACACGTTGACGTAGGAACCCGCATCGGCCGTGGCCAGGATGCCGTTGTCGGCCAGTTGGCCGTTGTTCACCACCGTGCGGTTGTCCGCGTCGTAGGTGAACCACGCCGCCTGGTGGCCCGCCGCCAGCGGGCGTACCGATTGGCGCACTGCGCATGTTTTCAAAGAACCTACGTTGCGACGCGTTTTGCGTCGCCGGCACGATTAATTACCTCGTCCCCTTATCGCGGCAAGCTATTCGGACAGCGTACAGGACACATCGGGGAAAGAGAGTCCCACTTTGTCCTGATCCGAAATGAAACCTTCCGTTGCGGGGTTCTGCGGTGTCGCTGTCGATGACCAGTAACGAAGTGCTGGTACCTCACGTTCGATGCGTTGTCGGACTTTCGGCGACAACTTCTTTGCCATGTGAACCACCTGATTCACCTTCGTCCATCCCTCGGAAATCTCTTTCACAGAGTTTCCTTCCTCTATAGCAATCCGCACGGCGCTATCGATAAATGCTGACTGTATGTTCATCTCACTTCCCCAGTGGGATACGACCCACGAGCTGCAACTGCTGCCCATAGTTTCCGAAGAAATATTGCTGTGCTCCGCCTGTGCCTATCTGGGAGTTTGCCAAGGCCTGACCGGTCGGAACTTGGGCGTCTTCCAAGACTTGATAGACACCCATTTCCGGTCTGTATCCAAACTCGGGATGTGGCGCGACTTGGAGGCTATCGAAGATAGTGGCGCTATCGAAGCTACCGTCCAACAGGGTCTGCTCCGTTGTGTAATAAGCAGACTGGCCAGGTAACCCCCCATAAACGAGAGACCCCTTAGGAACTGTCGTCATGGCCCACAAGTCAGGGTTGTAGCCAGAATTTATCTGATCCTGCTGTGCGGCAAGGATGTCCGGGTGCACTTCAGCGGCTGCATCACTAGCCACTGCCGTGTTTGGAACCTCTGCATTTGGCACATCCTCTGGTGTCACTGGTGCCTCTAGCGTATCAGGCACAACCGCTGGGCTGCGCAAGTTGTCGAGGAATTTGCCTGCACTACCGGCCAACTCGCCGACGTCCCTCCCCAACACTGGCGCAACGGCCACAGCCCCCTTGGCGAGGTAGCCGACGCCGGCGCCAACAACCTTGCCCCCCACGATGCTTATCGCTGCCTGCTCGACGCTGTCGGGCATGAAGGTCTGATAGAACGCATACTTCAGGCCAGTGAACACGAAGGCAGCCTGATTGCCGTCGTGCAGATAGCGGGCTCCGTCATCAACCAGCCCATCTTTCACGATGCCATTGAAGCCGTGAATCTGTGCATCGATCTGGCCGAGCAAGGTCTGACTCGCCCCTGAGGGCGGAAATGCTCCCGTATCCAACGGCGTGGCAACTGCCGGAACCTCATCCGGGAGGCTGAAGGTCTGCACCGTGTTCGACCAGTCCGCTTGACCACCGTTGCGGTGAATCAGGTAGGGATCGACATAAGTTCCACTGTAGGTCGTCGATGTCGCCAAACGAGCGAGGTCTGCGGCACTAAGGCTCGTATTACCATCTGACAGCCAGACGTTTGGAAGCGTAGTCACATCCGTTGGAGAGCCTTGGGCGAGACCGTCGCTGCCTGGTACGTTGCCAATCGACGCCATGTCCTCTGCGGCCATTTCCTCCTGCAGTTCCAGGGCCGCCTGCGGATTGACATGACTCATGTCGATCGGAGCATTGGCCCAGCCATTGTTGGCCGAGTCCGTGCCGTTCAGCACGCTTTCCACAAAGCCGCCTGCGGCTTGCTGCATGCCGGGCTGAACCTGCTTCCATGCCGCATCGCGGATCGCCCCCACCGCCGCATTGCCCAGCGCATTGCCGAACGCATCCTCGCCGATCTGCTCCCAGCCCGGCACGTGGTTGTCGCCCAGCAATTGCGACGTCTCGCGGTCGAGGCCGCCGGAGAGCAGGCCGCCGGCCACGTTCTCGGCGAAGCTGCTGTCGGTGGCCGCACCGATCCTCTGCAGCGGCTCGCCCTTCAGCCCTGCCGCACTGGTCACGCCAGAGGCGACCGCCGCGGCAGCCAACCCCGCCCAGCTGAAATGCTCCGGCTGTCCGGTTACCTTGGCCGCAAGGACGCTGCTGCCAGAGGCCCCCGCCCCGAACAACGCCGCACCCGCAGGCTCCAATCCCCCACGGCTGTTGGCCAGGATCGAGAAGTCCCCGCCTTCGGCACTGATCGCTCCGCCCACGCCTGCCGTCAGGCCTGCGCCCAGGCCCGCCGACAGCATCTGGCCGAAGGAGAAGCCATGGCTCACGCCCAGTGCATTGCCCACCAGCTGGCCAGCGGCATTGCCCACGGCCCCGCCGATCGCCGCCGAGGCGAGGATTTCCCCCGTGGTGAGCCCCAGCCCTGCGCCACTGCCTGCCAGCACGCTGGCGCCGGTCGCGAAGGTGGTGGACGCCGCGGCGGCCGTACCTGCGGCGGCCGCTCCGCCAGCCGCGGCTCCGCCCGCGGCCGCTCCACCGGCAGCCGCTCCGCCCGCACCCGCACCCGCTCCCGCGCCGGCAAAACCTTCCGCCGCCGCACCGGCGGTGTAGATCGTGGCGATGATGACCACCACGATCACCACGATCTCCGCGATCGGATTGCACCCGCTGCTGCTGGGCGGCGGCGGCACGAACGGCAAGCTCGGCGTGGTGCTGCCCACCACCTTGCCGGGGTCGTACGGCTTGAACGTGCCCGCGCTGTTGGCATGCGTGGTCACCGACGGCAGCGTCAGCACCTGGCCCGCCGCCAGGTCGCTGTCGCCCTGCAGCCCGTTGGCGTCGGCGATCACGTACCAGAGGTCGCTGGTGCCGTACACGGTCTGCGCGATGCTCTCCAGCGTGTCGCCCGCCTGCACCGTGTAGCCGGCGCTGCTGGCGCCCGAGCTGAACGCGGTCAGCTGATCCTTGACGTTGATGCCGCCGGCTTCGTCGAAGTCGCCGATCAGCTGCCCGCCGGCGTGCGCGTAGTGGTGCGTCGCCGCGCCGCCGTCCGGCGTGAACGTGGCGCTGCTCTGCCAGCCGCCGTAGCCCTTCCGGAACGCGCCGTAGCCCGTGTCCGCCCAGTCGCCTGCGCTGGTGTAGGCCACGTGGATCGAGCCGTCCAGCCGGCTCAGGATCTGCCCCTGCATGTCGTCCTGGAACAGCCGCTGCACCGCGTAGCCCGAGCCGTCGCTGTGGGTCAGTTCCTGGGTCACCCGCACGCGGTTGCCGTAGCGATCGTAGTAGCTGCTGTCCGTGGCCGGCTGGTAGTACTGCGTGGTGGTGGTGGCGCCGGTGGCCTGTTCGAGGTAGCCCTCCTTCTTCAGGTAGCTCACCGTGTAGCTGGCGTCGAACCCGCCCTGCCCCTGCACCGCGTACTGGTGGTAGCTGTACGCGGTGACGTTGCCTTCGTGGTCGTAGCCGGTGTCGTCGGTTTCCGCGGCGGTTTCCCAGTGCGCGGGAATGGTCACCACACCGCCGCCCGTGCCACCGCCGCCGATCGGCAGCATCATCGGCTGCACGCCGCCCACCGTCGCGGCATCCGGCACGTAGCGCGTGGTGGCCGGCACGTAGGTGGTGCTGGCCTGCCGCTGCAGGTGGCCGTCGGCGTCGTAGCCCAACTGCGTCTGCGTGTGGTTGAGGCTGCCGTCGCTGTTGCCGCTCTGCCCCAGCGCGTAGTACCCGGTGTCGGTGAGCTGGTGCCCAGCCGCGTCGTAGGTGTAGCTGTCCTGCACGCCCTGGTCCGCACTGCCCAGGCGCACCGCGTAATGCACCGCGGTTTCCTCGTTGCGCGCATCGAAACTGAAGGCCTGGCCGTAGACGTGGCCGTCGCCGTGCAGCGTCAGCTGCTGCATCACGTTGCCGGCCGCGTCGTACACGTTGACGTAGGAACCCGCATCGGCCGTGGCCAGGATGCCGTTGTCGGCCAGTTGGCCGTTGTTCACCACCGTGCGGTTGTCCGCGTCGTAGGTGAACCACGCCGCCTGGTGGCCCGCCGCCAGCGGGCGCACCGATTGGCGCACGTCCAGTTCCACGATGGTCGATCCGTTCGGGCCGCTCGCGCGCACCAGGAAGCTACCCGGGTACGGCGGCGTGCCGACCAAGGAGCCGTTCTGCAGGCTCAGCCAGCTCGGTGCCGCCGTCCAGCGCAGGCCGTTCCACTGGGTGAGAGCTGTGTAGCCGTCAGTCCCGCAAGCGTCGCCATCAACGCGTCAGGAGACCCAGCCGCGGCGGGTATTCGCTCATGTCGTCATCGTCGTGCCGCGACACCCCAGTCAGTCCCCACTCGGCGGCGTGCCGCAGCAGGGGCTTGGCTTCCTGTTCACCCAGAAAGAACGTGTGGCGATGCCCCATGCGCAGCCGTTTGACGATGCCTGCTACGTCATCCGCCGTGCCGCTGCACACCTTGCGGTACCAGCGACCAAAGGCCGTGACGTTCACTTGTTCCGTACAGCCTCGGACAACGACATAACTCATGAATGGTTGCGGCCTTTGGAGAGATGAAGGTACATCGATTTACCCCATATGCTTATTACACAGAAAAGGCGATGATAATCATAAAAACGCCTACGCTTTCAAACCATCCATCGCCATACAATGCCACACAAGATAATGTAGGGCATGACTTACATTCATTCCGTCTTGCACCGGCAGACCGAATCAATCCGACTATGCGATAGTTTACCTGCCTGGAAACCGACTCTGCGCGGCGATCCACGGCAAGGTAAAAAGCGCGGGCCGCATGGGGTGCAACCCATACGACCCGCTGACCACAATCAACTACTGGAGAGTTGATTATGGCTAAGTCCGATCATACGGCAGTCGCGCATGACGATGCGCGCATCCCCACCAACCCACTCTCGCGCCCCTACTGGACCCTCGCCGAAGCCGACTTCGGCCAGCACGACGCCGCCGCCCTCGCCGGCCTCACCACCGCCATCCGCGCCCTCACCCGCGTTCTCACCAACAGCGAAGCTTTCCGCGACCTGCACACCCACAGCCAAAGCGACACCATCGAACCCGGCTGCTGCCCGCTGGATGCGCCCACCACCGAAGGCCTCTTCGCCGCCCTGTACTTCCTCAGCGAGCAAGCCGAACGGCTCAGCCAGTTGCCCCTACCTACCCCGCTCCATCCGAGCGACGTGCCGTACTGAGCCTAGGCGCAGACCATGCCAGGCCGCCTCGCTAAGGTGCGCCCGGCAAAGCGCACACCTGATCACGTCGGCTTGAACGCATCGCCGGCGGCATTTCGCCTTTGGTACGACCATGTGCGGCCACACCAGCACCTGCAAGGGCTGACACCTGCCGAAGTATGGGATGGCGTCGACCCGCCAGCGGGCGCACCGACTGGCACATTTCGCATGTTTTCAAAGAACCTGCGTTGCGACACGTTTGCGTCGCCAGCACGATTAATTACCTCCGCCCCCCTTATCGCCTCCCTTATCACTGAAGACACGGAAGGGTTATTCGGACAGCGGACGGCACAGCCAGCTGCTCTTCACAAAATTGCCGCTACTTGTGCCAGCCAACTTCCGTGGCCACACCCGTCGAAGCGTCTATTATGAACTCGGCTCCGAAGAACCTATCCGCCCGGAGTCCGTGATCAGTCCGCCAAAGAGAAACGAACGAATCCCTTTCCATTTTTGGAGGGGTAGCGGTGATTTGCCAGATCACCGCTCCGTGATCGTCAATGCAATATATGTTTGCATTCGATTCCTCGGGAGAAATATCCTTCCTCCCAGCAACATCGACAAGAACAACCTGTTTCGACTGACCAATGGAAACGTTCACAATGATCTGGTCAGTGGCATTGATCATGGATTTCACTGCAAGGGCCTTGTGTTGTAAAAGCTAGAGCGTGGAATCTGTTCAAGCAGCTGATACTGCATTCCGCTGTTCGTGTAGAGACCGAAGTTCGGCTGCGGACCAATGATGCCAACCTGCATCCTAGTGCCAGCGGGAACAGTCACATCGGATATATACGCTGGCGTATCCTTCAGGCCAAGATAATTTTGAATGGCCACAGGATCGTTACCAAGATGCGCAATTTCATCTTGGCGAACGAGGAAGCCTCCTTGAGGTTTGCCTTCTTCGGTATGCAATCGCACAAACGACAAATCATCGGCAGTCGTAAATGTCCGAACACCGGGCCCCTCAGCGTATGGTGGGTACCAGCCTTGGGCGGTAGCGGCATCGCTAATGAACGGAGCATTTGCTTCCGCAGAGCTAATCGTTCTTAAGTTCGAAATCTGAGACCCATTGTTTGGAGCCACTACCTTCGTCGCACGCCCCGTCGCCTGCAAGGATACCGGCTCAAACCCTCCATTGGGGGACGCAGGCACTTCGATATCGGGAGCCTCCATCCTGCCACCTGCCACCGCTGCTGGAAGCAGTAGGGTGGCAAGCATCACTCCCAGCCGGTTGCGCACAAGCTCCTGCGCCGAGGTATCGGGCATCGGCCCCACCTTGGGCATAGGGCTCCCTATCCGCTTGTAGAGGCCCAGCCATGTCGAAAAAACGTCTTCCCGTTGATCCGGGTCGTGAATCGCCCGCCATGCTCCGCCTGATCCTCGGCTCGCCGCTCCTTTGCATCCTCCTCAGCCTGTTCAGTTGGATCGAATGGGCGGCTCAAGGATTTGCGCCGGAGCTATCGCCGCGCCATTGGCTCGACTACCACGGCGCTCTGTTTTTAGGGATGAGCTTTGCTGGTGGGGTTGTGACGGTGCTTGCTGCAGGGTCCGTGTGGGTGCTGGGCATCATCGCCATAGCGCTCGGCGAGAGACTTCTGGGCGCGTTGCGGCGCGCCGCAGCTACTCATCCCGCGTAAGTCGAAATCCAGGCACTCCACCGGAAGTTCGCGGCGACTGAGGCTTCCGAGCCCGTCGGTGCGCGACGAATCATGCGCACCCAGCTAGCTGGCTTCCTTCAATCCGGCGCCAGGGATGAAGCCGTTGGCAGCTCCTGAAAATAATCTGCGACGCGCACTACGTGGTTCGAACCAACCCTTCAACCTTCCGACATCCCCGGCATTGGACCGAAACCAACCTTGTTCAAGGCGAAACCGTATCACTTTGTCGCCATACAGGTCCTTCAATCGGCTGTTTCGAGCACGGCGACCTTCGCGAACTGCCTCACGATGGGTCACCTCAAGCGGAGCTCGCGGTGCATGAGCAAGACTCGCCCCGAAAAGGTTGGATTTGAAGACGCTGAATCCCACCGCGAAATGTCCACCTGGCTAACCCCAAGTGAAGTGGCCGAACTGACTGAGTGCAGCCGCCGAAGCACGCAGTGCGCACGACTCGCGAAGATGGGCATCTCCTTCCGGGAAAACTTTGCTGGTCGCCCATTGGTGGAGCGATCCGCCATCGTTCGACACCGCGAACGGCCCGAGCGGGCACGCGACCTGCCGAACTGGAACGCCATGGACGCCGCGTGATGGGACGCAAGCGCAAACGCCAGACCCACCTACCCCAGCACCTCATGATGCGCAAGGGATCGTATTACTACCTTGCGCGCGTCAACGGGCGGCAAGCTTGGAAGCCGCTTGGCAAGGACTACGGCGAGGCGCTGCGCCTGCCCTGATCCTGGCCGCGCGACCACCCTTCGACCTGCTGATACGGTTCATCTATCTCACCGCCATGCGCGTGGGCGACGCGATCACGCTGCCACTCACAGCCGCTAGCGACGATGGCATCGCCTGGGAGGAGGGCAAGACGAAGAAGCCACGCTTCGTGGAGTGGAGCGACGAGTTGCGCGCAGTATGGGACGCCGCCGCGGGCGCTCGCACAGGCAACCAAACATTGTTCCGCGGCCGGCGCGGCCCCTACACCCTACACGGCGCGGAATCGACATGGGCGCGAATTCGGGCGCGCTCGGGCGTCGCCAACGTCAAGATGCACGATCTGCGCCGCAAGGCCGGTTCAGACCTCCCGCTCGGCCATGCCCAGGCACTTCTGGGCCACACAGACGCCCACATCACGCAGCGGCACTACCACGTCCTCCCCGATCCTGTGAAACCCACCCGGTAATCGATCCACTTCGACAACCATCGGCACGCAGGAATGCGGGTTGCGAGGGCATGGAAAGTCGGAATAGTGAACCTTGCAGATCGCTTGATTCTTGTGCAGGTTCGCGAACTTACGTCGATTCGGCCGACTGATTTGTAATCAGTAGGTCGCGGGTTCGATTCCTGCTGCCGGCATTTCGCCTCGCTGGCTTGCGCCGTCATCGCGCGCACCGCGCGATCCGCGGTCACGCCGCGCGCGGAATCACTTCGCGCTCGATGGTCTTGCGTTCGGTCAATTCCGCCGTGCGCAGGTCGTAGGCGGTCTGCAGGTTCATCCAGCTCTGCGCGTCGCCGCCGAAATAGCGCGCCAGGCGCAACGCGGTGTCCGGCGTGATGGCGCGGCGCTCGCGCACGATGTCGTTGATGCGCGGCGCGGGCACGCGCAGCGCGGTGGCCAATGCGTGGGCGCTCATGCCGAGCGGGACCAGGAAATCCTCACGCAGGATTTCACCGGGGTGAATGGGGCGCATACCGTTTTTCATTTCGGTACTCCGTCAGTGGTAGTCAACGATCTCGACCTGGGTCGGCCCGGCTTCCGTCCACACGAAGCACACGCGCCACTGGTCGTTGATGCGGATGCTGTGCTGGCCCTTGCGGTCGTCCTTCAGCGCTTCCAGCCGGTTGCCCGGCGGCGAGCGCAGGAAATCCAGCGTCACCGCCGCATCCAGCTGTTGCAGCTTGCGCGTGGCCACCACGGCGATGGCCGCGAAGCGCCGACACTTGCCGGCGGTGAACAAGGCCCGCGTGTCGGCGCAGCGGAAGGACTGGATCATGGGATGCATGATGTAACGCATCACGTTAAACGTCAAACGTTAGGAATGGACTCGCCCACAAGCCGCCATGGCAGCTCGTCCGGCGCAGGAAGGCGGCCTGCGAAAGCCATCCCCGCAGAGCACTCGCCCATCGCCGCGGCCACGCTGCAGCCGACCCGCTACACTTGAGGGCTGCAAGATATCGACGTGGACACAGCAACATGAGCAAGCCAACGATCGCCCTGGTGGGCGTGCCTACCGACATCGGCGCCGGGCATCGCGGCGCCTCGATGGGGCCGGAGGCGCTGCGCGTGGCGCAGATCGCCGAGAAGCTGCGCGCGCGCGGGCTGGATGTGCTCGACCGCGGCAACCTGCACGGCCCGCACAATCCCTGGCTGCCGCCGGTGGACGGCTATCGCCACCTCGCCGAGGTGGCGGCGTGGAACGAGGCGGTGCACGAGGCCATCCACGCCGAACTGGCGGCGGGACGCCTGCCGATCATGCTGGGCGGCGACCACTGCCTCGCGATCGGTTCGATCAGCGCGGTGGCGCGGCATTGCCGCGAGCAGGGCAAGCAGTTGCGCGTGCTGTGGCTGGATGCGCATGCCGATTTCAACACCGCCCAGGTCACGCCCTCGGGCAACATCCACGGCATGCCGGTGGCCTGCCTCACCGGCAACGGCCCTGCCGCGCTCACCGGCATCGGCGGCGTGACGCCGGCGGTGGCGCCCGAGGTGTTCCGCCAGATCGGCATCCGCTCGGTGGACGAGGGCGAGAAGCGGCTGGTGCAGGCGGCGCACATGCGCGTGTTCGACATGCGCCACATCGACGAGGACGGCATGCGCCGCACGATGGAGGAGGCGCTGGCCGGCCTCGACGAGAACACCCACCTGCACGTGAGCTTCGACGTGGATTTCCTCGACCCCAGCATCGCGCCGGGCGTGGGCACCACGGTGCGCGGCGGCCCGAACTACCGCGAGGCGCAGCTGTGCATGGAGATGATCGCCGACAGCGGCCGCCTCGGCTCGCTCGACATCGTGGAACTCAACCCCGCCTTCGACCGCAAGAACGCCACCGCCAAGCTCGCGGTGGACCTGGTGGAATCGCTGTTCGGCAAGTCCACCCTGCTGCGCTGACGCGCGCCACCACAAGCAACGAACCATGCAGACCCGAGTCCTCACCGGCATCACCACCACCGGCACCCCGCACCTGGGCAACTACGCGGGCGCGATCCGCCCCGCGATCGCCGCCAGCCGGCGCGCGGACGTCGACGCGTTCTTTTTCCTCGCCGACTACCACGCGCTGATCAAGAGCGACGACGCCGCGCGCATCGAGCGCTCGCGGCTGGAGATCGCGGCGACCTGGCTGGCCGCGGGGCTCGATCCCACGCGCGTCACCTTCTACCGGCAGTCGGACATCCCCGAGATTCCCGAGCTCTCCTGGTTCCTCACCTGCGTCACCGCCAAGGGCCTGCTCAACCGCGCGCATGCGTACAAGGCGGCGGTGGACAAGAACCTCGAGGCGGGCGAGGACGCGGACGCCGGCGTCACCGCGGGCCTGTACATGTACCCGGTGCTGATGGCCGCCGACATCCTCGCGTTCGACGCACACAAGGTGCCGGTGGGCCGCGACCAGATCCAGCACCTGGAGATGGCGCGCGACATCGCGCAGCGCTTCAACCACATCTACGGCCGCGACTTCTTCGTGCTGCCCGAGGTGCAGATCGAGGAACAGGTGGCCACGCTGCCGGGCCTGGACGGCCGCAAGATGTCGAAGAGCTACGACAACACCATCCCGCTGTTCGCCGGCGGCGCGAAGGCGCTGCGCGAAGCGATCATGCGCATCGTCACCGACTCGCGCGCGCCGGGCGAGCCGAAAGATCCGGACAGCTCCGCGCTGTACACGCTCTACCGCGCCTTCGCCGACGAGGCGCAGGGCGCGGCGTTCCGCGCGGCGCTGGTCGATGGCCTGGGCTGGGGCGAGGCCAAGCAGCAGCTGTTCGAGCTGATCGAGGCGCACGTGGCGCCGCTGCGCGAGCGCTACGACGCGCTGATCGCCAAGCCCGCCGAGATCGAGGCGATCCTGCGCGAAGGCGCCGCGAAGGCGCGCGCCATCGCCACGCCCAAGCTCGCCGCGATCCGCAACGCGATCGGCCTGCGCGCGATGGGCCAGGCCGCGGCCGTCCAGACGGCCAAACCGGCGGCAGCCAAGGCCGGCAAGGCGCCGCGCTTCGCCAGCTTCCGCGACGGCGCCGCCGGCTTCCGCTTCCGCCTGTTCGCCGCCAACGGCGAGGAGCTGCTGCTGTCGATGCCGTTCGCCGATCCCAAGGCCGCCGGTGCGCTGCAGCAGCGCCTGCGCACACTGGGTGGCGACGCCCCGCTGCGCGAGGACGGCGACGCGCTGGTGCTGGAGCTGGATGGCGCCGCGGTCGCCCGCACGCCGCAGGCCGGCGACGCCATGCTCGGCCGCGTACGCGAGGCGCTGGCGCAGCTGGCCGCGCAGGACTGAGGCGACGCGCGCCATGCGCTTTCTCGCCCTGCTGCTGCTCGCGCCCTGGCTGCTGATCCTCGGCTGGGCCTACGCGAGCTATCCGAAGTCGCTGCCGCGCACGCCGGCGCGGCGGCTGTTCGACGCGCTGGCGTTGCTGTTGGCCTTCGGCGCCGCAAGCTATGCCGGCCTGCTCGGCTACGACGCGGTGCAACTGCCCGCACTCGACGAGGCCGGCCGTCGCGCCAGCGGCGCGATCTGGCAACAGGTGCTGCCCGCGCTGTGCGGCTACGGCGCCTACGCCGGCGTGCTGGCGCTGGCCTTGCCGTTGCGCGCGCGGCTGTGGCGCCGCCGCGGCTCCAATCCCGGCGGTTGAGGTACGCGCCGAACGCAGCGGGCCGTCGCGCACAGAGCCCCCCCCTACCGCCACCACTCCGTGGGTCGGGATTCATCCCGACGGGTCGGGCCTTGCCGTTCGGGCGTGTCGGGCTGAAGCCCGACCTACGATGGGCGCCGGGTCGGGATTTCACGCACAGAGCCTGCCCCGGACTTGATCCGGGGACGCCCTACCGCCGCCACTCTGATCGATGGCCGTGGGTCGGGATTCATCCCGACCGGTCGGGCCTTGCCGTTCGGGCGTGTCGGGCTGAAGCCCGACCTACGATGGGTGCCGGGTCGGGATTTCGCGCACAGGGTGCGCCCCTACCACGCACGCCAGGGCTGGGCAGCGATCGGAAACGCGAAAGCCGCCTAGCGGCGGCTTTCGCTGCATTCCCCGAACCGGATCAGCGTGCGAGCGGTGCGATGCGCTGTTCGATGGCGCCGAAGATCGAGGCGCCCGCCTGGTCGGTGACCTCGATGCGCAGCGTGTCGCCGTACTTCAGGAACGGCGTCGTGGGCTTGCCGTCGCGCAGCGTTTCCACCGTGCGCTGCTCGGCAAGGCAGGACGCACCGAGGCTGGTGTCCTCGTTCGCGATGGTGCCCGAGCCGACGATGGTGCCGGCGGTGAGCGGGCGGGTCTTGGCCGCGTGCGCCACCAGCTCGGCGAAGCTGAACTGCATGTCCACGCCACACTCGGCCTCGCCGAACCATGTGCCGTTCAACCAGGTACGCATCGGCAGGTGCAGCTTCTCGCCCTGCCAGGCGTCGCCGAGTTCATCCGGCGTCACCAGCACCGGCGACAGCGCGGAGCGCGGCTTGCTCTGCAGGAAACCGAAGCCCTTGGCCAGCTCGCCGGGGATCAGCCCGCGCAGGCTCACGTCGTTGATAAGGCCCACCAGCTGGATATGCGCGGCCGCCGCGGCCGGCGTCACCGCCATCGGCACGTCGTCGGTGACCACCACCACCTCGGCTTCGAGATCGATGCCGTAGTCCTCGCTGGGCACCACCACCGCGTCACGCGGGCCGAGGAAGCCGGCGCTGGTGGCCTGGTACATCAAGGGGTCGGTGTAGAACGAGGCCGGTACTTCGGCGCCGCGCGCCTTGCGCACGCGCTCCACATGCGGCAGGTAGGCGGAGCCGTCGACGAACTCGTAGGCGCGCGGCAGCGGCGCGGCGAGCTTGTCCACGTCCAGCGCAAAGGCACCTTCAACAGCGCCGGCGTTCAGCGCATCGGACAGCGCGTTGAGCCGCGGCGCGGCGTTCGACCAGTCGTCCAGCGCGGCCTGCAGGGTGGGCGCGATGCCGGTGGCCTTCACCGCGCGCTGCAGGTCGCGGCTGACCACGACCAGCGTGCCGTCGCGGCCGCCCTCTTTCAAACTGCCAAGCTTCATTGCGTGTGCTCCGATGGATTCTGTGGCGCGCTCGATCCGGTTCGCGGCTTCAGCCGCGACACATCAGATCTGCGGCGGGGTGAAGTGCTTGCGGATGCCCTGCCAGCATTCGTAATAGTCCTGCTGCAGCTGCGGCGAGGCCAGCGCCTGCGCGGTGGGGCGGATCACCTTGCGCGTCTCGAACATGAAGGCCATGGTGCCGTCGATCACGTCGGGCCTGGACAGGTCCGCGTGCGACGCCTTCTCGAACGTGGCCGCGTCCGGGCCGTGCCCGCTCATGCAATTGTGCAGGCTGGCGCCGCCCGGCAGGAAGCCCTCGGCCTTGGCGTCGTACACGCCGGTGATCAGGCCCATGAACTCGCTGGCGACGTTGCGGTGGAACCACGGCGGGCGGAAGGTGTGCTGCGCCACCAGCCAGCGCGGCGGGAAGATCGCGAAGTCCATGTTCGCGGTGCCGGGCGTGTCGCTGGCCGAGGTGAGCACGGTGAAGATGCACGGGTCGGGGTGGTCGTAGCTGATCGAGCCGATGGTGTTGAAGCGGCGCAGGTCGTACTTGTACGGCACGTAGTTGCCGTGCCAGGCCACCACGTCCAGCGGCGAGTGGCCGATGCGCGCCGTCCACAGCGTGCCCTGGAACTTCGCCACCAGCTCGAAATCGCCTTCCACGTCCTCGTACGCCGCCACCGGCGCGAGGAAGTCGCGCGCGTTGGCGAGGCCGTTGGAGCCGATCGGCCCCAGCTCCGGCAGGCGCAGCTGCGCGCCGAAGTTCTCGCACACGTAGCCGCGCGCCTCGCCGTCGGGCAACTCCACGCGGAAGCGCACGCCGCGCGGGATCACCGCGATCTCCTGCGGCTCGACCTCCAGCACGCCGAGTTCGGTGGCGAGGCGCAGCCGGCCCTGCTGCGGCACGATCAGCAGCTCGCCATCGGCGTCGTAGAAGAAGCGCCCCCGCATCGAGCGGTTCGCCGCGTACAGGTGGATGCCGATGCCGCCCTGCTCCGCCGCGCCGCCGTTGCCGGCGACGGTGACGAGGCTGTCGAGGAAATCGGTGGCCGCCGCGGGCATCGGCCGGGGATTCCAGCGCAACTGGTTCGGCGTGGCCGGCGCCTCGTCGAAGCGGTTGTGGAACCCGGCATGCGCCAGCGCCGCGAACGGCTGGTGCACCGCCGCCGGGCGGATGCGGTACAGCCAGCTGCGCCGGTTCAGATGCCGCGGCGCGGTGAACGCGGTGCCCGAAAGCTGCTCCGCATACAGCCCCAGCGGCGCCTGCTGCGGCGAGTTCTGCCCCACGGGCAACGCGCCCGCGATCGCCTCGCTGGCGAATTCGTTGCCGAAGCCGGATTGGTAGTGGGTGCTGTCGGACATGTGGATGCCTTCCGCTTTCAAAGCCCCTCTCCCGCCGGGAGAGGGGTTGGGGTGAGGGTTCGGTTTTCCGCGGCGCCGAGGATCGCCTCCAGCGCCGCTTCCGTCTGTTGCAGGACGTCGTTGTCCCAGTAACGCAAGACCTTCAAGCCACAGGATTCGAGGAACTTCGTTCGCGCACGATCAACCGCTTCGTCATGCTGCGATCCGTCCAGCTCCACGATCAGCTTCTTCGCTTCGCAAAAGAAATCCACGATGTACGGCGGAACCGGGTGCTGGCGGCGGAATTTCAGGCCGTTCAGGCGACCGGCGCGGAGGTGGTACCAGGGCTTTTGTTCCGCATCCGTGCCCGCTTGACGCAATGCGCGTGCTTGCTCGCGTGTACGTGTAGGCAGAGGTGGATTGATGCGCTGTGGCAAGTCCGTACCCTCTCCCCAACCCCTCCCCGCCGGGGGAGGGGCTTCAATCACAGGAACCCGCGCTTGATCTGGTCGCGCTCGATGCTTTCGAACAGCGCTTGGAAGTTGCCTTCGCCGAAGCCTTCGTTGCCCTTGCGCTGGATGATCTCGAAGAAGATCGGGCCGATGCAGTTCTGGGTGAAGATCTGCAGTAGCAGGCGCTTCTTCGTTTCCGGGTCGGCGTCGATCAGGATCTTGTTCTTGCGCAGGCGCGGCACGTCCTCGCCGTTGTCCGGGATGCGCAGGTCGACCACGTCGAAATAGGTGTCGGGCGTGTCGAGGAACTCCACGCCGGCCGCGCGCATCGCCTCCACCGTGGCGTAGATGTCGTCGGTGAAGCAGGCGATGTGCTGGATGCCCTCGCCGTGGTAGGCGTCGAGGTATTCGTTGATCTGGCTCTTCGGGTCGCTGGACTCGTTCAGCGGGATGCGCACGATGCCGTCCGGCGCGGTCATCGCCTTGGACACCAGGCCGGTCTTGGCGCCCTTGATGTCGAAGTAGCGGATCTCGCGGAAGTTGAACAGCTTCTCGTAGTAGTCCGACCACTTCTGCATGTTGCCGAAGTGCAGGTTGTGCGTGAGGTGGTCGATGAAGGTGAGGCCGAAACCCTTGGGGTTCTGCTCGGCGCCGGGGATCGGCGCGTAATCGGCGGCGTAGGCGTCGCCCTCGTACGGCACCAGGTACAGCATGCAGTCGCCGATGCCCTTCACCGCCGGCACGTCGAGCGCTCGGCTGGCGGCCTTGTGCGTCACCGCCTCGCCGCCGTGGGCCAGCACCGTCTTCTCCACCTCGGCCACCGGCTTCTTGAAGCGGATCGCGAAGCCGCAGGCGCAGGGGCCGTGCTGGGCGGCGAAGTCGGCGGCGAACGAATCCGGCTCCTCGTTGACGAGGAAGTTCACGCCGTTCTGGCGGTACACCGTGATCGCGCGGCGCTTGTGCTTCAGCACCGCGGTGAAGCCCATCTGCTGGAACAGGGTGTGCAACTCGCCGGCGCGCCCGGCCGGGGCGGCGAACTCGACGAACTCGAAGCCGGCGATCCCCATCGGGTTCTCGAACGTGGTGACCTGCATGCCGAGGTTGGGTTGGGCGTTCATGGGCTCTCTCCGACGGGCTACGATACGGAATGCTGTGGGTGGCTGATGCCGCCTTCGCGGCAGCGGACGGCCGCCCGTGCGATCCCGCGGGCATGGGCGGTCGCACCAGTCGATCTTTATAGTTTCATATGTAACGACTTGCAAGGAGTCTTGCAGCATGACCGCCGCCCGCCATCCCGACCACGCCCCGCTGGAACTGGAGCGCTTCGTGCCTTACCAGCTCTCCATCGTGTCGAACACGGTGAGCCAGGCGATCGCGGACGACTACCAGGAGCGCCACGACCTGGGCGTCACCGAATGGCGGGTGATGGCGGTGCTGGCGCGCTTCGACGGCCTCTCCGCGCGCGAAGTGGCCGAACGCACCGCGATGGACAAGGTGGCGGTGAGCCGCGCGCTGTCGCGCCTGGTCGACGCCGGCCGCGTGCGCCGCGAGATCCACGAAAACGACAAGCGCCGCTCGGTGCTGGGCCTCACCGCCGAAGGCTGGGCGATCCACGACGAGGTGGCGCCGATGGCGCGGCGGCGCGAGCGGGAGTTGCTGGCGCGGCTCGAACCCGACGAGCAGGTTTGGTTGCGGCGGATATTGGACAAGCTGATGCCGCCGGAAGACTTCAAGCGCTGAGCCAGAGTCAAGCACTGAGCCAGAGCCGTTATTGATGTCCCGGGACAGGGCGCCTGCCCTGCCCGGGACTCGCCTTGCCCGGGCGCAGCCCGGTCAAGGCTCCGTCATGCGCGCGTCCGCGCGCCTGACGACGGGCCATCCATGGCCCGTCACTTCACCCCATGCATCAGCCGGTTGATCAGCGGCGCGATCAACAGCAGCACGGCGCCGGAGATCACCAGCAGCCAGAAGCCGAAGGTGAAGCCGGACAATGCCGAGGCGGCGGTCATGCCGTGCTCGCCGGCGATGTAGCTGGCCAGCAGGCCGGACAGATTGCCGCCGGCCGCGGTGGACAGGAACCAGCCGCCCATCGCCAGGCCCACCAGGCGCGGCGGGGCCAGCTTGGTCACCATCGACAGGCCGATCGGCGACAGGCACAGCTCGCCCACGGTCTGCAGCGCGTAGCAGGCGGCCAGCGGCCAGAACGGGATCAGGCCTTGCGGGTCGATCAGGTGGCGCAGCGCGTACATCAGCACCAGGAAGCCCAGGCCGTTGAAGATCAGGCCGAAGCCGAACTTGCGCGGGATGGAAGGCTCCATCCGCCGCTTGCCCAGCCAACCCCAGGCCAGGCTGACCACCGGCGCCAGCACGATGATGGTGAACGGGCTGACCGACTGGAACCAGCTCACCGGGAACACCCAGTCGAACATCTTGCGGTCGACCAGATTCTCGGCCAGGAAATTGAACGAGCTGCCGAGCTGGTAATAGAACATCCAGAACAGCACGTTGAAACCGAAGATGATCAGCATCGCCCACACGCGATCCAGCTGGATGCGGTCGTGGCGCATCGCCTCGTTGATCAGCAGCGCCGACACGCCCACCGCCAGCAGGCCGATCAGCCACTGCAGGCCGATGGTGCCGACGCGCGACAGCAGCAGGTACACCAGCGGCACCGCCACCAGCGCGCCCACCAGCACCAGCACCGAACGCCCGCGCCCTTCCATGCCGGGCAGCGGCCGGCCCACGCCCTTCAACTGGCGCCGGCCGAACCAGAACCACAGGAAGCTCAACACCATGCCCACGCCGGCGGCGATGAACACCAGCTTGTAGTTCTGCTGCAGCGGCGTATCGGTGAAGGTCGCCGCCAGCCAGCCGGTCAGCAGCGGCGCGACGAAGGCGCCCGCGTTGATGCCCATGTAGAACAGGGTGAAGCCGCGGTCGCGGCGCGGATCGTCGCGGCCGTAGAGCTGGCCCACCATCGAGGAGATGTTCGGCTTGAACAGGCCGTCGCCCACGATGACCATCGACAAGCCCAGCAGGAACACCGTCTTGCTGGCCACGATCAGAGTGAACAGGCCCGCCGCCATCACCAGCGCGCCGATCAGGATCGCGCGCTGGTAGCCGATCAGCTTGTCGGCCACGTAGCCGCCGAAGATGCCGGTGCCGAAGATCAGCGCCGTGTAGGTGCCGAAAATCGCCCCGGCCCAGCCTTGCCCCGCCGGGTCGCCGTGATAGAACTGCGCCACCACATAGAGTGCCACCGCCCAGCTCACGCTGTAGAACGCGAAGCGCTCCCAGAACTCGGTCATGAACAGCATCCACAGCGGCCGCGGATGGCCGAACAGCTGCGGATAGTCCGGCGTGGCGCCGGCTGTGGCGGATGGATTCATCTGGTTCCCCGGGCGACAGGTTGGCGCCGCATGGTAGCGCGGACGCGAGCCCGTCCGCGCACTCGCCGGACCGGCACAACCATCGATCGGCGGATACGGTAGGAGCGCACCCTGTGCGCGAATGCTCTGCTCCGATCGGCAACAAAGCATTCGCGCACAGGGTGCGCTCCTACGGACACCTGGATGCGAACCGGCACTGGTGCGCGAAGATCAGGTCCCCAGCACCGTGCGCACCTCGATCAGCTCGGGGAAGAAGGTGAGGTCGAGCGCCTGCTTGAGGAAGCCCACGCCGGAGGAGCCGCCGGTGCCGCGGCGGAAGCCGATGATGCGTTCCACCGCCTTCATGTGGCGGAAGCGCCAGAGCTGGAAGTTCTCCTCGATGTCCACCAGCGTCTCGCACAGGTGGTACTCGGCCCAGAACTGCTCCGGCGCTTCGTAGATGCGGCGGAACAGCGGCAGCAGCTCCTCGCGGCGGCGCCACGGCTGGCTGACGTCGCGCTGCAGCACGTCCGCCGGCACCGCGTGGCCGCGGCGCGCGAGCCAGCGCAGCGCCTCGTCGTAGATGCCCGGTGCATCCAGCGTGTCGCGCAGGCCGGCCTGGATCGCCGGGTCGTGCGCGAACACCGCGAGCATGTCGGCGTTCTTGTTGCCGAGCAGGAACTCCACCGTGCGGTACTGCGCGCTCTGGAAGCCGGACGACGGCCCCAGCGCATCGCGGAACGCGAGGTATTCGTGCGGCGTCATCGTCTCCAGCACCGCCCACTGCTCGAACAGCTGGCGCTGGATCTGCTTCACCCGCGCCAGCACCTTGAGCGCCGGGTCGGCACGGTCGTCGCGCAGGTAGGCCAGCGCCGCGCGCAGCTCGTGGATCATCAGCTTCAGCCACAACTCGGCCACGTGGTGCTGCACGATGAACAGCATCTCGTCGTGGTAGGGCGGATCGGACACCGGCCGCTGCGCGGAGAGCAGCGTCTCCAGGTGCAGGTAGCTGCCGTAGGTCATGCGCCCGGAGAGATCGCGTTCGATGCCCGCTTCCAGGTCGCGCTTGTTGTCCGTCATGGTGATCCGCCGCCGCCCAAAAGATGCATGGTAACCGCTGCGCTTCGCGCCGCCGCGACCTGGATCAAGCGGAAGCTTCCTGCGCCGCCCGTACTGCCCCGCATGCTGCGGCGTGCCTTGCGGCTCAACCCGCGCGCCTGCTATCAATTGCCGGATTTTTCGGACCGTTTTGCCCTTGCAAGGGCACCGCGCGGCCGAGAGAAGCGTGCGCCAGGCCCCACTGGATGGGCCGCCGCCCCCACATCCCCATTGCCCAACGGGAGCGAGTCGTGACCACTGCCGCCAAATTCGAAATCGAATACCTGCAATACCTCGATGCCGAGGGCAAGCAGGTGCGCGATGACCTGCCTGCGTTCGCGCAGGATCTCGACCACATGGTCGAGCTGTACAAGCTGATGCTGTCCACCCGCGTGTTCGACGCCAAGTCGATCGCGCTGCAGCGCACCGGCAAGCTGGGCACCTACGCCTCCTGCCTCGGCCACGAGGCCGCCCACGTGGGCATCGGCAGCGCGATGAAGCCGGAAGACGTGCTGGCGGTGAGCTACCGCGAATACGGCGCCCAGCTGTACCGCGGCGTGCAGCCGCGCGAGGTCTACATGTACTGGGGCGGCGACGAGCGCGGCAACGACTACCAGAACGAGCCCGCGCGCCACGACTTCGCCTGGAGCGTGCCGATCGCCACCCAGTGCCTGCACGCGGCCGGCAGCGCGATGGCGTTCAAGATCCGCGGCGAGAAGCGCGTGGCGGTGTGCACGATCGGCGACGGCGGTTCGTCCAAGGGCGACTTCTACGGCGCCATCAACATCGCCGGCGCGCGCGACTTGCCGCTGGTGGCGGTGATCGTCAACAACCAGTGGGCGATCTCGGTGCCGCGCAAGATCCAGTCCGGCGCCAAGACGCTGGCGCAGAAGGGCATCGCCGCGGGCCTGTACTGCATCCAGGTGGACGGCAACGACATCATCGCCGTGCGCAAGGCGATGGAGGACGCGCTGGAGCGCGCGCGCAACGGCCAGGGCGGCAGCGTGATCGAGGCGGTGACCTATCGCCTCGGCGACCACACCACCGCCGACGACGCGCGCCGCTACCGCGGCGAGGCCGAGGTGAAGGAAGGCTGGGACAAGGAACCGCTGAAGCGCCTGCGCAACTGGCTGGTGACCAAGGGCGTGTGGGACGAGGCCAGGGAGGAAGCCTGGAAGGCCGAGTGCGACGACTGGATGGACAACGAGGTGAACGCCTACCTCGAAACCAAGACCCAGCCGGTGACGGCGATGTTCGACTACACCTTCGCCGAACTGCCCGCCGATCTCGAAAAGCAGCGCAACGCCTTCCTCGCGAACGAAAACAAGGCTCACTAAGTCATGGCACAGATCACACTCATCGAAGCCGTCACCCAGGCGCTCGCCTACGAAATGAAGCACGACGACAGCGTCGTGGTGCTGGGCGAGGACGTGGGCGTCAACGGCGGCGTGTTCCGCGCCACCCAGGGCCTGCAGGAAAAGTTCGGCGAATGGCGGGTGATCGACACGCCGCTGGACGAAATGACCATCGCCGGCGTCACCGTGGGCCTGGCCGTGCAGGGCATGAAGCCGGTGGCCGAAGCGCAGTTCGAAGGCTTCATCTACCCGATGATGGAGCACATCGCCTGCCACGCCGCGCGCATGCGCAACCGCACCCGCGGCCGCCTCACCGTGCCGGCCGTGTGGCGCGCGCCGTGGGGCGGCGGCATCCGCGCGCCCGAGCACCACTCCGAAGCGAACGAGCACCTGTTCACCAACATCCCCGGCCTGCGCGTGGTGCTGCCCTCCTCGCCGGCGCGCGCCTACGGCCTGCTGCTCGCCGCGATCCGCGATCCCGATCCGGTGATCTTCCTCGAACCCAAGCGCATCTACCGCCAGTACAAGGAAGAAGTGCCCGACGATGGCGAGGCGCTGCCGCTGGACGTGTGCTTCGTGCTGCGCGACGGCAGCGACGTCACCCTGGTGACTTGGGGCGCGCAGGTGAAGGAGACGCTGGAAGCCGCCGACGCGTTGGCCGAGCGCGGCATCAGCGCCGAGGTGATCGACGTCGCCACGCTCACCCCGCTGGACTTCGACACCATCGCCGAATCGGTGCGCAAGACCGGCCGCTGCGTGATCGTGCACGAGGCGCCGAAGACCGCCGGCTTCGGCGCCGAGATCGCCGCCCGCGTGGCCGAGGAATGCCTGTACGACCTCGTCGCCCCGGTCGAGCGCGTCACCGGCCCCGACACCCACATCCCGCTGTTCCGCCTGGAGATGAAGTACCTGCCCAGCGTGGAGCGCATCGTCGAGGCCGCCGAGCGCACGCTGGCCGCATCCTGACCCGAGTCCCGAGTCCCGCATTCCATATCCCGCAGCACGGACAACATCATGGCCGACATCAAGACATTCCACCTGCCCGACCTCGGCGAAGGCCTGCCCGACGCCACCATCGTCGAGTGGCACGTGAAGGAAGGCGACACCATCAAGCTCGACGCCCCGCTGGTGTCGATGGAAACCGCCAAGGCCGTGGTCGAGGTGCCCTCGCCCTACACCGGCAAGGTGGTGAAGCTGCACGGCGCCGCCGGCGACGTGATCGAGACCGGCGCCGCGCTGGCCGAGTTCGAGCCCGACCCGAACGCCAAGCAGCGCGCCGAAGCCGAGGCCACCGGCCACCACCACGGTCCGAAGAAGGCCGCCGCGCCCGCGCCCGCCGCGGCGCCGGCACCTGCCGCCACCGCCGACCGCGAGGACGAAGGCACCGTGGTCGGCGCGATGGTCAGCAGCAACGCCGTGCACGTGGAGCAGGTCAGCAGCGCCGGCGGCGTCAAGGCCGTGCCCGCGGTGCGCGCGCTGGCGAAGAAGCTCAAGGTCGACCTCACCCGCGTGCGTCCCTCCGGCGCCGGCGGCGTGGTCACCATGCAGGACGTGAAGGACGCCGCCGCGAACGGATCGGCTCCGCTCGGCGCCGCACCGGCGCGCGCGGTGCCGGCTGCCGCCGGCCGCCACCTCGCGCCGGAACTGCCCGAGCCCGGCCCCGCGCCCTCGCGCACCGCCGTCTCGCAGGCCGGCAAGGCCGTGCGCACCGCGCCGCCCAGCGTGCACGCCAGCGGCCAGCCCGAGCAGCTCAAGGGCGTGCGCCGCAACATGGCGCGCGTGATGGCCGAAGCCCACGCCAACGTGGTGCCCACCACCCTCGTCGACGACGCCGACCTGCACGCCTGGATCGGCAAGCAGGACATCACCGCGCGCCTGATCCGCGCCATCGTCGCCGCCTGCAAGGCGGTGCCGGCGCTGAACGCCTGGTTCGACGGCAAGAACCTCAGCCGCACCCTGCACCCGCACGTGGACATCGGCATCGCCGTGGACACCGACGACGGCCTGTTCGTGCCCGCCCTGCGCAACGCCGACGTGCTCGACGGCGCCGGCATCCGCGCCGCGATCAAGCGCCTGCGCAGCGCGGTGGAGGATCGCACCATCCCCTCCTCCGAACTCTCCGGCTACACCATCAGCCTCAGCAACTTCGGCATGTTCGCCGGCCGCTACGCCACGCCGGTGGTGGTTCCGCCGTGCGTGGCCATCGTCGGCGCCGGCAAGCTCAGCCACGACGTGGTGGCGGTAATGGGCGGCATCGAAGTGCACCGCCGCATGCCGATCTCGCTGACCTTCGACCACCGTGCGGCCACGGGGGGAGAGGCGGCGCGCTTCCTCAAGGCGCTGCTGGATGATTTGGCGTTGCCGAACTGAGTTTCGCAGTCTGCTTGAACGACGGGGCGCCACATGGCGCCCCGATTGTTTTGCGCAAGCGCACACTTCTTTTAGCAAGCGACAAAGCGATTTCGAGCGCCTGCCGCGAGGAACAAAGCGGTTTCGAGCCGCTGCCGCGGCCCGAGCTACTTCTCTTTTGCTTGTCCAAAAGAGAAGTAGCCAAGAGAAAACGACACCCCGCGGCAGCGCTTGCCGGGCGTCCTGCCCGGCAAGTCCGTGAGCCGTGGCCGGGCTTTTCGGCCGGGCTTCCTGCCCGGTCGAAAAGGCGAGTCCATCCATGGCCTCGCCCGCTGCGCGGCCTTTTCGCCCCCGGCTCACCGCCGCCGAGGGGCCCCGGGAAAAGCAGGCGCATCGTGCGCGCCAGAGGCAAGAGCAACAGCAAAGCTCCGCAAGCTTGCCGGCCATCGCTCCCTCCCCTGCGTGCAGGGGAGGGCTGGGGTGGGGTGCTCTTGATCTTGCTGTTGCTTCTGCGCGCAGGAGCGCGCTGCTCTACCCGGGGCCCCTATGGCGCGGCGGGCGGGTGGAGGAAAGTCCGCAGGATGGCCCGCATGGATGCGGGCCAGTTTTTCGCCGGGACAGGAGTCCCGTCGAAAAACCCCGGAACCCGCCCGCGCACCCGCAGGGCAGGATGCCCGGAGGGCGCGCCATCGGGGTGGCCTTTCTCTTTGGTTCCTTTCTCTTTGGCCACGCAAAGAGAAAGGAACTCGGCCACCGGCAGGTGGACGAAACCGCTTTGAAACTTGCGAAAGCGCGAGAGCAGAGGCCCCCTCTCCCCCACCCCCTCTCCCACAAGTGCGAGAGGGGAGATAGCACTTCGTCGCTCGCGCAATCGCGCGTCTCAGCCCCGCGTGGCAATCCCCTCCCCCATGCCCCAGAATGCGCCGATCACCTGCCCAGCAGACAGAACCCGAACCACTGGAAGGCAGAGGATCAGCCCGCCCGTCGAGATGCGACGCGCAGCGGCGCCTCGCCTTCGAATCCGCAGGACACCCGATGAAGCACTCGACCGGAATCCCGACACCACTCCGCCGACTGGCCGCGCTGTTGCTGCTGGCGCTGTGCCTGCTGCCCGGCGCGCAGGCGGCCGACTGGGTTTACCGCGTGCGCCCCACCGACAACATCTGGGATCTCTCGCGCCGCTTCCTGAAACCCGGCGTGGGCTGGCAGCAGTTGCAGGACTACAACAAGGTTGCCGATCCCCACCACCTGCCGCCGGGCATGCGCCTGCACGTGCCGATCGCCTGGCTGCGCGTGCAGCCGGCGAAGGCCACGGTGGTGGCGGTGGTCGGCAGCGCGCAGGTGCGACAGGACGCGCAGGGCCAGCCCGAAGCGGTCGCTGCAGGCATGGAGTTGGGCATGGGCGCCCGCCTGAGTACCGCCGCCGGCGCCAGCCTCACCCTGCAGTTCGCCGACGGCTCACGCGTGCTGATGCAGGGCGACAGCGAACTCGAGCTGGATCGGCTCAGCGCCTACGGCCGTACCGGCATGGTGGACACCCGCCTGCGCCTGCAGCACGGCCGCGTGGTCAACGACGTCACCCACGTCGACGGTGCCGCGCACTTCAGCGTGCAGACGCCGGGCGCCATCTCCAGCGTGCGCGGCACGCACTTCCGCGTGGCGGCCGGCGACGGCCGCACGCAGACCGAGGTGCTGGGCGGCCGCGTGGACGTGGGCGCGCAGCGGCGCCACGTGCTGGTGGATGGCGGCAAGGGCGTGGCGCTGGCGGACGGCAGCCAGCCGGGCCGCGCGCAGGCGCTGCTGCCCGCGCCGGCGCTGGCCTGCCCGCAGCAGGCGATCCATCGCGTGGCCTACGCCCTCAGCTGGCCGGCGCTTGCCGGCGCGCAGAAATACCGCGCGCAGGTCGCTCCCGATGCGCAGTTCGAATCGCTGCTGCTCGATCGCGTGACTGGCACGGCCGGCGTCAACCTGCCCGACCTGCCCGACGGCAGCTACGCGATCCGCGTGCACGGCATCGACGCGCAGCAGCTGGAAGGCCTCGACGCCAGCTGCACGGTGACGATCGACGCGCATCCGCAACCACCGCTGGTGATCGAACCGCAGCCGGGCGGCAAGGTGCGCGACACGCGGCCGCATTTCCGCTGGACCGAAAGCGCCGAGGCGGCGTCGTATGCCTGGCAGCTCGCCAGCGACGAGGGCTTCGCCCACCTGCTCGGCGAGCAGGCCTCGCTCACCGGCGACAGCGTGCGCGCGCCGAATACCCTGCCGCTGGGCCGTTACTGGTGGCGCATCGCCAGCCGCGACAAGCAGGGCAAGCTCGGGCCGTACAGCGACCCGATGCCGTTCGACCTCGTGGCCGAGCCGCCCGCGCCGGCGCTGGACGCCCCGCGGCATGCCGGCAAGGAGATGGACTTCGGCTGGCAGGCCGGCCTGCCCGGCCAGCGCTACCAGGTGCAGATGGCGCGCGACGCCGGCTTCGCGCAGCCGACGCTGGACCGGACCGTGGCGCAGCCCTCGCTGCAGATTCCCAAACCCGGCCACGGCACCTGGTACCTGCGCGTGCGCACGCTCGACAGCGACGGCTACGCCGGCCCGTGGAGCCCCGCGCAGAAGGTGAAGCTGCCCTGCATCGCCTGCCGCATCGCGATCGGCAGCGGCGGCGCGGCGCTGCTGTGGCTGTTGCTCTAAGAGCCTGTTCATGGCGGATCGCGACGCCACCCCGCGTTACCTGGATCCGTTCGCGTGGCTGGTGCGCCTGGCGCTGTGGGCGCTGGGCACCGGCCTGCTCGCCCTGCTGCTGGCCAGCGGCCGCACCGAGCCGCTGGACCACGCGCTGTACGACCTGCACATGCGCCACTGGGGCTACGACCCGGGCAACGAGGTGGTGATCGTGGCGATCGACCCGGCCAGCCTCGCCGCGCTGGGCCGCTGGCCGTGGCCGCGCGCGATCCATGCAAGGCTGATCGACCGCCTCGGCGCCGACGGCGTGCGCGGCATCGGCATGGACGTCGCCGTGTCCGAGCCGGACCTGGCCCAGCCGCAGAACGACCGCGCGTTCGCCGCCGCCGTGGCGCGCAACGGGCACGTGGCAATGCCGGTGTTCGCCGAGGCGCCGGCGCTGGGCGGCATGCTGCAGGAGATCCTGCCGCTTCCCGCGGTGGCGCAAGGCGCCGCCGCGCTGGGCCAGGTCGACGTGGCGCTGGACGGCGACGGCGTGGCGCGCGGCGCCTACCTGATGGCGGGATTGGGCAATCCGTACTGGCCCTCGCTGGCGCTGGCGCTGCTGCGGCTCGACCGGCCCGCCGGCACGACGCCGCTGCCCGGCCTGCGCCACAACCCGCTGGCCGCGCGCTCGCCCTACCTGTGGGAGCGCGACCACCTGGTGCTGCTGCGCTACGCCGGCCCCGCCGGCAGCTTCGGCCGGGTGTCCTATGCCGACGTGCTGGACGGCAAGGTGCCGGCCGCCCTGCTCCGCAACAAGCTGGTGCTGATCGGCGCCACCGCCGAGGGCCTGGGCGACATCGTCCGCACCCCGGACGGCCCGATGCCCGGCGTGGAATACCAGGCGAACATGCTGGCCTCGGTGCGCCGCGGCAACAGCATTCTGCCATTGAACCTGGCGGCCCGCTTCCTGCTCGGCAGCTTCATGCTGATGCTGCCGCTGCTGCTGTACGGGCTGCCCGGCCTGCGTCGCATGTGGCGCGCGGCGCTTGCGGCCGCCCTCGCCACCCTGCTGCTCTGCGTGCTGCTGCTGCGCCTCGCGCACGCATGGTGGCCACCGGCGGCCTGCCTGGAACTGATCCTCGGCGGCACTGCGCTGGGCTGGCTGCTCGCCCGGCTGGAAACGTTCGCGCGCCGCCGCAGCTACCGCAAACGCCTGCTCGTCCACGCGGGCTGACGCTGCGCCGGACGAGGGCCATTCGCGGTGCGCCGCTTGACCCTGCCCGGCGCCGCCCGCATCCTCCCCGCTTCGTTTCGCCAGAATCCCCACGCATGAGCAGTCGCTACAACGCCGCCGACATCGAAGTCCTTTCCGGCCTGGACCCGGTCAAGCGCCGGCCCGGCATGTACACCGACACCACCCGCCCGAACCACATGGCGCAGGAGGTGATCGACAACTCGGTGGACGAGGCGCTGGCCGGCCACGCCAAGGCGATCGAGGTGGTGCTGCACGCGGACGGCTCGGTCGAGGTCACCGACGACGGCCGCGGCATGCCGGTGGACATCCACCCCGAGGAAGGCGTGCCGGGCGTGGAGCTGATCCTCACCCGCCTGCACGCGGGCGGCAAGTTCAGCGGCAAGAACTACAACTTCTCCGGCGGCCTGCACGGCGTGGGCGTGTCGGTGGTCAACGCGCTGTCCACCCGCGTGGAAGTGACGATCCGCCGCGACGGCAACGAATACCGCATGGCCTTCGAGCACGGCGACCGCGTCAGCGAGCTGGAGATCATCGGCACGGTGCCGAAGAAGAGAACCGGCACCACCGTGCGCTTCTGGGCCGACCCGAAATACTTCGACTCGCCGAAGATCTCGCTGCCGAAACTCAAGCACCTCTTGCGCGCCAAGGCCGTGCTGTGCGCGGGCCTCAACGTGAAGCTGGTCGACGAGGCCAGCGGCGAAACCAGCGAGTGGCATTACGAGGACGGCCTGCGCGACTACCTGCGCGGCGAGCTGGACGGCGGCGAGGCGCTGCCCGCGGAGCTGTTCGTGCACCACGTGGCGCGCGACACCGAAGGCATGGACGTGGCGCTGGCCTGGCTGCCGGAAGGCGAGCTGGTGCAGGAAAGCTACGTCAACCTGATCCCCACCGCGCAGGGCGGCACCCACGTCAACGGCCTGCGCTCGGGCCTCACCAATGCGATCCGCGAATTCTGCGACATCCGCAACCTGCTGCCGCGCGGCGTGAAGCTGGCGCCGGAAGACGTGTGGGAGCGGCTCGCCTTCGTGCTCAGCGCCAAGCTGCAGGACCCGCAGTTCGCCGGCCAGACCAAGGAGCGGCTGTCCTCGCGCAACGCTGCCGCGCTGGTCGAGAACGTGGTGCACGACGCCTTCAGCCTGTGGCTGAACCAGAACGTGGAAACCGGCGAGCGCATCGCCCAGCTCGCGATCGAGCGCGCCAGCGCGCGGCTCAAGGCGGCGAAGCAGGTGGTGCGCAAGAAGATCGTGCAAGGCCCCGCCCTGCCCGGCAAGCTCGCCGACTGCACTTCCACCGACCTCTCGCGCACAGAACTTTTTCTGGTCGAAGGCGACTCCGCCGGCGGCAGCGCCAAGCAGGCGCGCGACAAGGAGTTCCAGGCGATCCTGCCGCTGCGCGGCAAGATCCTCAACACCTGGGAGGTGGAATCCACCTCGGTGCTGGCCTCCGAGGAGGTGCACAACCTCGCGGTGGCGATCGGCTGCGACCCCGGCAAGGACGACCTCGCCGGCCTGCGCTACGGCAAGGTCATCATCCTCGCCGACGCCGACTCCGACGGCCTGCACATCGCCACCCTGCTCAGCGCGCTGTTCCTGAAACACTTCCCGCATCTGGTCAGCGAAGGCCACGTGTTCGTGGCGATGCCGCCGCTGTTCCGCGTCGACGTGGGCAAGCAGGTGTTCTACTGCCTCGACGAGGCCGAGAAGCAGGCGATGCTGCAGAAGATCGAGCGCGAGAAGATGAAGGGCCAGGTCGCGGTTACCCGCTTCAAGGGCCTGGGCGAGATGAACCCCGCGCAGCTGCGCGAATCCACCGTCCACCCCGACACCCGCCGCCTCGTGCAGCTCACCGTGGACGGCGACGACGGCACCGCCAAGGTGATGGACCTGCTGCTGGCCAAGAAGCGCGCCGGCGACCGCAAGGCGTGGCTGGAAGAGAAAGGCGATCTCGCCACGCTGGAGGTGTGAGGGTCGCTTTACGACCCTCGCACCTCCACGATCCACGGACGGATCGCACGTTGGCTCATTGCGGCTGCGATGAGCCAACGGAGCCATGCCCGGCCCATGCCGGGCATGGCGAGTCAGGCAAGTGCAGGATGCACTTGCCTGACACAATCAGACACGCCCGCTCTTGCTTGCCAACCATCGCGAGGCACCGCATGTCCCTCACCCCACCGTTCAATCTGCAACGCTGGATAGCCGAACACCGCCACCTGCTGAAGCCGCCGGTGGGCAACAAGTGCATCGTCGACGGCGACTTCATCGTGATGATCGTGGGCGGCCCGAATGCGCGCACCGACTACCACTGGGAGGAAGGCCCGGAGTTCTTCTACCAGCTGGAAGGCGAGGCCCTGCTGCACGTGCAGGACGAAGGCGTGAAACGCTCGCTGCCGCTGCGTGCCGGCGAAATGTTCTACCTGCCGCCGCGCGTGCCGCATTCGCCGCAGCGCTTCGCCGATTCCGTGGGCCTGGTGATCGAACGCAAGCGCCTGCCGCACGAGAAGGACGGCCTGCTGTGGTTCTGCGAACGCTGCAACCACAAGCTGTACGAGGAGTACTTCACCCTCGACAGCATCGAGCGCGACTTCCCGCCGGTGTTCGAGCGTTTCTACCGCTCGCGCGAGGCGCGCACCTGCAAGGGCTGCGGCCACCTCAATCCGGCACCGGAGCGCTACGCGCAGGAGTGGGTGGAGAGAAGTGAGAAGTGAGAGAAGAGCAAGGCACGGCGTCTCGTATGCCTTCTCTCTCTACTCACTCCTCTTCACTCACTTCTCGCTCTCGCATCGCACGCGCGCCAGCCACTTGCGCGCCATGCGCCGCAGCGAGGTATCCGCCTGCGGATCGGCGGCGATCGCGCGCACCGGCTGCCACGCCAGCGCCAGCGATTCCTCGCTGACCTCGAATGTCTCGCTGCCGGTGGCGCGCACCACGTGGCGCACGTCGTAATGCCAGTGCTCCGGTTCGCTCGCGCGTGCCGGAATCGGGTGCGCATCGAGATCGAAGATCGCGCGCTCGACTGCAAGCTCGCGCAAGCCCGACTCCTCCTCCGCCTCGCGCAGCGCCACGCGCGCGAGGTCGGCATCGCCGTCGGCATGGCCGCCCAGTTGCAGCCAGCGGCCCAGCTTGCGGTGATGCGTGAGCAGCACGCGCTCGCCGTCCGCGCTCACCAGCCAGGCCGAGCCGGTGAAGTGGCCCGGCGCGTGGCTGCGCTCGAACACGGCGGCATCCGAGGCGAGGAAAGCCGCGAAGTCGGCGACCGTTCCGCCCTCCTCCGGATGGCGCGCGAGGTAGTCGTCGAATGCGGCGGAAAGTCGTGGAAAACGGCTCGGCATGACTTGTGGCAGGGGCGGAAAAAACAATGCGGACTCTAGCTGCATCGCGTCTTGTACCCCTCCAGTCGCTCCGCTATGGTTGGCCGTCCGCCGGCTCGTCGCGTCAGTTCTCGTCGCGGTTTGGACGAGCGTGACGTCGTGTATTCCCGGGGAGCCATTGCATGCTGTTCAAGCGCGTCAAGCCGATCGACCAGATCATCGCCACGGCGGAAAAGAAAAGCCTCACCCGCCAGCTCGGCGCCTTCCAGCTCACCATGCTCGGCATCGGCGCGATCATCGGCACCGGCATCTTCGTGCTCACCGCCGAAGCGGGCCAGAAGGCCGGCCCCGGCATGATGATCGCGTTCGTGATCGCCGCGGTGGTCTGTGCGTTCGCCGCGCTGGCCTATGCGGAACTTGCCTCGATGGTGCCGGTGGCCGGCTCGGCCTACACCTACACCTACGGCGTGCTCGGCGAAGGCGTCGCATGGGTCGTGGGCTGGGCGCTGGTGCTGGAGTACACCATCGCCGCCAGCACCGTGTGCGTGGGCTGGGCCGGCTACGTCAACGGCCTGCTCGCGCATGCCGGGCTCGGCCTGCCGCACTTCCTGCAGGTGGGCCCGATGGACGGCGGCAGCTTCAACCTGCTGGCCTGCCTGATCGGCCTGGCGATCACCGGCCTCCTGGTGATCGGCACCTCGAAGTCGGCCAAGGTCAACACCGTGCTGGTGCTGATCAAGATCGCCGCGCTCACCGCCTTCATCATCGTCGCGCTGCCGGCGGTGAAGGACCAGAACTTCACGCCGTTCGTGCCGAACGGCTGGGGCAGCCCGATGGGCGGCATCGGCGTGCTCGGCGCGGCGGCCTCCATCGTGTTCGCCTACATCGGCTTCGACGCGATCTCCACGGCGGCCGAGGAAACCAAAAACCCGAACCGCAACATTCCGATCGCGCTGATCGGTTCGCTCGGCGTGTGCACCATCTACTACCTGCTGGTGAGCTACGGCGCGGTGGGTTCGGTGGGCGCGCAGCCCATGCTGGGCCCGAACGGCGTGGCGCTGGAGCCGGGCACGCCGGCGTTCGCCGCGGCCTGCGACGGTTCGCAGGCGCTGGTGTGCAGCAAGGAGGCGCTGGCCCACGTGGTGCGCCTGCTCAACCACAACACCATCGCCGCCTTCATCGCGTTTGCCGCCGGCATCGCGCTGCCGTCGGTGATCCTCACCATGACCTACGGCCAGACCCGCATCTTCTTCACCATGTCGCGCGACGGCCTGCTGCCGAGCTCGCTGGCGAAGATCCATCCGCGCTTCCACACGCCGCACGTCATCACCCTGATCACCGGCACCTTCGTCTCGCTGTTCGGCGCGCTGTTCCCGGTAGGCATCCTCGCCGACATCACCAACTCGGGCACGCTGTTCGCGTTCATCATGGTGGCGGTGGGCGTGCTGATCCTGCGCCGCACCCAGCCCGGGCGTCCGCGCCCGTTCCGCACTCCGCTGCCGTGGCTGGTCTGCCCGCTGGCGGTGATCGGCTGCCTGCTGCTGTTCCTGAACCTGTCGAAGGAAGCGAAGATCACCTTCTTCGCGTGGGGTGCGGTCGGCCTGGTGGTGTACTTCCTGTACGGCTACCGCAAGAGCCACCTGGCCTGCGGCACCGAGGCGGACTGATTCCGCACGCGCGCTCATCGACACCATGCCACCGGCACGACAGCGTCGTGCCGGTTTCATATTTGGAAGCTCCATGCTCAAGCAACTGCTCGCCCGCAAGACCGATTTCGCCGGCACCGACAGCGCCCACGGCGTCGCGCTGCAGCGCACGCTCGGCCCCTGGGGCCTGACCGCGCTGGGCATCGGCGCGGTGATCGGCGGCGGCATCTTCGTGATCACCGGCCAGGCGGCGGCCGAGCACGCCGGCCCGGCGATCGTCCTGTCCTTCATCATCGCGGCGATCTGCTGCAGCTTCACCGCGCTGTGCTACGCCGAGTTCGCCACCCTGATCCCGATGTCGGGCAGCTCGTATTCCTACGCCTACGCCACGCTGGGCGAACTGGTGGCCTGGTTCATCGGCTGGAACATGGTGCTGGAGTACGGCGTCTCGGCGTCCGCCGTGGCGGTGAGCTGGACCGGCTACTTCACCAGCCTGCTCGACAACATGGGCATGCACCTGCCCGCGGTGCTGACCAATGCGCCGCTGGCCTACCAGGACGGCCACCTCGTCGCCACCGGCGCGCTGTTCAACCTGCCGGCGGTGGCGATCACGCTGGCGCTGACCTGGCTGTGCTACGTGGGCATCCGCGAGTCCAGCGGCGCGAACCTGGCGATGGTGATACTCAAGGTCGGCCTGATCGTGGTGGTGATCGTGGCCGGCTGGCAGTACGTGGACCCGCAGCTCTGGCACCCGTTCATCCCGCCGCAGCAGGGGCCGGAAAAATACGGTTGGGCCGGCATCATGCGCGCCTCGACCCTGGTGTTCTTCGCCTACATCGGCTTCGAGGCCACCTCCACCGCGGCGCAGGAGGCGAAGAACCCGCAGCGCGACCTGCCGATCGGCACCCTCGTTTCGCTGGCGGTGTGCACCGTGCTCTACATCGGCATGGCGGCGGTGATCACCGGCCTGCTGCCGTTCGACCAGCTGGGCACCAGCGAGCCGGTGGTGACCGCGGTGAAGGCGCATCCGCAGCTGAACTGGCTGCGCTGGCTGGTGGAGGTCGGCGCGCTGATCGGCCTGTCCTCGGTGGTGCTGGTGATGATCATCGCGCAGCCGCGCATCTTCATGATCATGGGCAACGACGGCCTGCTGCCGCCGGTGTTCGCGAAGATCCACCCGCGCTACAAGACCCCGCACATCAACACCGTGATCACCGGCCTCGGCATCGCCGCGCTGGCGGCGGTGTTCCCGCTCGACGTGCTCGGCGATCTCGTCTCGATGGGTACGCTGATCGCCTTCGTGGCGGTGTGCGCCGGCGTGCTGATCCTGCGCTACACGCATCCCGAACTGCCGCGCACCTTCCGCGTGCCGTGGGCGCCGCTGATCTGCACGCTGGGCGTGCTGTGCTGCCTGGGCCTGCTGTACTGGGAGAACTGGTACCAGTGGCTGCTGATGGGGATCTGGACCGTGATCGGCCTCGCGATCTATTTCGGCTACGGCTACCGGCACAGCCGGTTGCGTCGTTCGCAGGCGGTTGCCGAGCTCGCATGAGCCCGAAATACCGACAAATCACGCTGAAAATCGCCGATTTTCTGCGTACTTCGCCAATCGAGGCCATTCCAGCCCATCGACCTGGTTCAGCCTGAGCGGTACCGAAAAAACGAAACAAGTCGTTGTTTTTGAACAGCTTAACGGAATATTTCCGAAAGAATCTCGACTCCCTGCCGCCCATTTGGCCCGACGAGGGGTATCATCCCCAGTCCGAGGGTTGATCACTTGGCAGTGGGCCCCGGATCGCCGCCCGGCGCGTCAGCTGGCCAGCTCCTCAGCCTGACGCGCCGGGCAGCACTTTTCGGCGCCGCGCGCCCTCCCCCGACTTCTCCGACGCATCGCCGCTGCGGCGATCCGATGACGTATGCACGGCGCGCAACCATCCGCCATCGCGCGCCACGCCAACGAAAAGAGGCCGGCACCAGGGCCGGCCTCTCGGGGTCGCAACAGCAGGAAGCGATCAGGCTTTCTTCGGCGTGTGCGACACGCACCAGCCCTTCGCATTGACCGACTTGCCCGGGAACAGCTGGCAGGGGCCGTAGCCGGTGGGGCCGCCGGAATAGAACTGGCAGTTCGTGCAGTCGTCGCCCGGCTTGTGCTTCGGGTTCTTGCTGGCCGCCGCGTTCTCCGTGTAATCCAGCGCCTTGGCGGTCGGATCGGCAGCGGTCACGTGCGGCAGGTCGGCGGCACGCGCGAAGCGCGGCAGGCCACCGGCCACCACCGCGGCCGCCGTGGTACCGGCCGCCAGTTTCAGGAAGCGGCGACGCGACTCGTTGTTTTCGTCATGCGACATTGGAAACCTCCGTCGTTGGAACAAACTCCACCGCGCCGCGGTGGAACCGTGCGCCATGCTACGCCGGTTGCCGTGCATGCGGCGAGAATAGATCGCATTTGGTCGGCAAGCTCCCGCCGCCGGCCGGCTTCTGCCCGCATGCTGTATAGTTCCGCCTTCGTTTGGACGTCCATTTGCATGAACCAGCAACTGCCCGACACGATCCCCCCCGAGCTGTTCGCCGCGCGCGCCGACGCCGTCGCCGATGCCGCGCGCGAGCTGGCGCTGGCCGGCTGGACGCCGGCGACCAGCAGCAACTTCTCGATGCGCGTGGATGCCGACCATGCCGCCATCACGATCTCCGGCCGCGACAAGGGCAAGCTCGGCCGCGACGACATCATGCTGGTGGACATGCACGGCCAGGCCGTGGGCACCGGCGCGCGCCCCAGCGCAGAAACCGCGCTGCACACCCAGGTCTATCGCCGCTTTCCCGAAGCGAACGCGGTGCTGCACACCCATTCGCGCACGCAGAGCGTGGCCTCGCGGCTGTACGCCGAGGCCGGCGCGGTGCGGCTGCAAGGCTGGGAGCTGCAGAAGGCCATCGCCGGCCACACCACGCACGAGAGCGTGCTGGAGATCCCGGTGTTCCCCAACACCCAGCACATGCCCGAACTGGTGGCGCAGGTGGATGCCTGGCTGGACGCCGGCAAGCCACTCGCGGCCTACCTGATCGCCGGCCACGGTATCTACACCTGGGGCCGCGACATGGCCGAGGCGCGCCGCCACCTGGAAGCGCTGGAATGCCTGCTCGGCTGCGAACTGGACCTGAGGAGACTTTCCGCATGAGCCGCCTGCGCATTTTCGACGAACGCCAGCCCGCCACGCCGCTGGCCACCCACACCGACCGCGCCGAGATCGGCCGCGTGCTCGCCGCCGCCGGCGTGCGCTTCGAGCAATGGGCCGCGAACCAGCCCGTCGCCCCCGGCGCCAGCCAGGACGAGGTGATCGCCGCCTACCGCGCGGACATCGACCGCCTGATGCGCGAGGAAGGCTACCAGTCGGTGGACGTGATCAGCCTGAAGCCCGACCACCCCGACCGCGCCGCGCTGCGCCAGAAATTCCTCAGCGAGCACACCCACAGCGAGGACGAGGTGCGCTTCTTCGTGGCCGGCGCCGGCCAGTTCACCCTGCACCTGGGCGACAAGGTCTACGACGTGCTGTGCGAAGCCGGCGACCTGATCGGCGTGCCCGACGGCACCCGCCATTGGTTCGACATGAGCGAGTCGCCCTGTTTCGTGGCGATCCGCCTGTTCACCAACAAGGACGGCTGGGTCGCCAACTACACCGGCAGCGATATCGCGCAGGGGTTTCCGCGGATGGAGCCCATCGCGGCGTGACCCACTCGTAGGAGCGCACCCTGTGCGCGATAGGGCTCTCGGCGAAAAGTCCCATCGCGCACAGGGTGCGCTCCTACGGGCCATGCCGGTGGCGTACGGGTACACTGGCTGCCCTGCTTCCGCACGCCATCCGCCATGCCCGAAATCCGCGCCATCGTCACCGACATCGAAGGCACCACCAGTTCGATCAGCTTCGTCAAGGACGTGCTGTTCCCCTACGCGCGCAAGCGCCTGCCCGCTTTCGTCGAGACCCATGTGGACCGGCCCGAGGTGCAGCACTGGCTGCACGAGGCGGCGAAGGAGGCCGGCTACATCGAGGCCAGCCGGCAGGAAGTGATCGAGCTGCTGCTGCGCTGGATCGACGAGGACCGCAAGTCCACCGCGCTGAAGGCGCTGCAGGGCATGATCTGGCGCGAAGGCTACGAGGCCGGCGACTACCGCGCGCATGTCTATCCCGAGGTGGCGGCGCGGCTGCGCGCCTGGCGCGCGGAAGGGCTGCGCCTGTACGTGTATTCCTCCGGCTCGGTGCCCGCGCAGCAGCTGTTCTTCCGCTACAGCGAGGCGGGCGACCTCACCCCGCTGTTCGCCGGCTACTTCGACACCGAGACCGGCCCCAAGCGCGAGCAGGCCTCCTACGCGAAGATCGCCGCGGCGATCGGCGAGCGACCCGAACACCTGCTGTTCCTGTCCGATATCGTCGAGGAGCTGGACGCCGCCCGCGCCGCCGGCTTCCGCACCGGCTGGCTGCTGCGGCCGCCGCAGGCGCTGCCGGCGCAGCCGCCGCACGCCGCCTACGCCGATTTCGACGCCATCACGCCCTGACCCTCGCCGAGCCACTGCCGCATGCGCACCGCCTTCACCGCCCTGCTTGCCTTCGCCGCCGGCGTGCTGCTGATGCTGTGGCTGCCCGGCCATGCGCCCGCGCCGGCCGCCGCCACGGGCGCCAGCGGCAGCGCCGCCGCGGCCAGTACCGTCGACGACGGCGGCGACGACAGCGACGGCAGCGCCAACTGGCCGAACCAGGGCCCCACGCCCGAGCAGGTGCTCTACAACCAGCCGCAGATGCTGCAGGACGCGCTGGCGAAACTCGGCCCGCGCGTGCCCGGCAAGCCCAACCTCTACCTGCTCAGCTTCGCCGGCGACGGCAGCCAGGACGTGTTCCGCAACGAGGCCGAATACGCGGCACGGATGTTCCGCCAGCGCTTCGGCGCCAGCGCCCACGCGCTGGTGCTGGAGAACAATCCCGCCTCACTCGCCACCCATCCGCTGGCCAACTGGAGCAACCTGGAGGGCGCGCTGGGCGGCCTCGCCAAGACGATGCAGCCCGACGACATCCTGATGCTCTACCTCGCCACCCACGGCAGCGAGGACCACGACCTCCTGGTCGACATGGACCCGCTGCCGCTGGACCAGATCGGCGCGCAGGACCTCGCCGAGATCCTCAAGGAGCATCCGTTCAAGTGGAAGGTGGTGGTGGTCAACGCCTGCTACTCCGGCGGCTTCATCCCGCCGCTCGCCGGCGATGGCACCCTGGTGCTCACCGCCGCGCGCAGCGACCGCAGCTCCTTCGGCTGCGGCAGCGAATCGGAACTCACCTATTTCGGCCACGCCTGGCTGGTCGACGCGCTGAACCGCGGCGACAACTTCCTCGACGCCTTCGCCCAGGCCAAGGCCGAGATCGCGCGGTGGGAGCAGCTCGACAAGCTCACACCCTCCGAGCCGCAGAGCTACGTGGGCAAGGGCATCGAGGCGCAGCTGGCCGCCTGGCGCAAGGGCCTCGTGCCGGGACCGGCAGTGCCGTTCGCGCCGGCACCCGCGGCCAGCGCCGCCACGGCAACGTACTGAAAGCCCGCGATCAGCGCCCGGCGTGGCGCTGCGCCAGCACCACCACCGCATCGGCCAGCGACAGCCCGCGCGCGCGCAGCAGCACGGTGAGGTGGAACACGAGGTCGGCCGCCTCGCCCAGCAGTTCCTCGTCGCCCTGCGCCACCGCGGCGAGCGCGCTTTCCACGCCCTCCTCGCCCACCTTCTGCGCGATGCGACGGGTGCCGGCCTCGAACAGTTGGGTGGTGTAGCTGCCCTGCGGACGCTCGGCGTGGCGCTGCGCCACCAGCGCGTCGAGCTCGGCGAGAAAGCCCAGCGGCGGCCGCGCGTCCGTGCCGAAGCAGCTGGACGTGCCCAGGTGGCAGGTCGGCCCGTGCGGCTCGGCCTGCACCAGCAAGGTGTCGGCATCGCAGTCGATGCGGATGGATTTCAGCGCCAGCACGTGGCCCGAGCTTTCGCCCTTCGTCCACAGTCGCTGCTTGCTGCGGCTGAAGAACGTGACCTTGCCGCTGCGCTGCGTTTCGGCCAGCGCTTGCGCATTCATGTAGCCGAGCATCAGCACTTCGCCTGTCAGCCAGTGCTGCACGACGGCGGGCAGCAGGCCGTCGCCCTTGGGCCAGTCGAGGCGGGAGAGGTCGGTGTTGGAATCGGACATCGGGATACCTGCTGCCGGCATGCGTGGAGGCATGCGAAGAAATTCGATTTTCCCGTCATTCCAGCGCAAGCTGGAACCCAGTGTCTTTGAAGTCTTACCGTTGCACGAAAGACACTGGATTCCGGCTTTCGCCGGAATGACGAGCTAAGGGATACGTACCGCGACACCCTGCGCTTGCAAGTATTGCTTGAGCGCAGGAATCGCGATCGCGCCGGAATGGAACACGCTGGCCGCCAGCGCGCCGTCCACGTCGGCGTCGGCGAAGGCATCGCGGAAATGTTCGGGCGCGCCGGCGCCGCCCGAGGCGATCAGCGGCACCTGGCAGAGCGCGCGCACGGCCTTGAGCTGTTCGAGGTCGTAGCCCTGCCGCACGCCGTCGCTGCCCATGCAGTTGAGCACGATCTCGCCGGCGCCGAGGCGCTGCGCTTCGGCCACCCAGTCCAGCGTGCGGCGCAGCAGCGCGCGCGTCTTCGACGGATCGCCGGTGTACTGGCGCACGCGCCATTCGCCGTCGGCGTCGCGCAGCGAATCCACGCCCACCACCACGCATTGCACGCCGAAGGCTTCGGCCAGTTCGGCGATCAGCTCGGGCCGCTCCAGCGCCGGCGAGTTCACCGACACCTTGTCCGCGCCCGCGTGCAGCACCGCGCGCGCCTCGTCCACCGAGCGGATGCCGCCGGCCACGCAGAACGGGATGTCGATCACCCGCGCCACCTTCTCCACCCAGCCGCGGTCCACGCTGCGCCCCTCGGGGCTGGCGGTGATGTCGTAGAACACCAGCTCGTCGGCACCCTCGTCGCGGTAGCGCAGCGCGAGATCCACGATGCCGCCCATCGCCACGTGGTCGCGGAAGCGCACGCCCTTGACCACCTGGCCGTCGCGCACGTCGAGGCAGGGAATGAGGCGGCGGCTCAGCATGGCGTGCACTCCCTCGCGATGCTGGTGGTGGGAGAGGCCAAAGCCCCCCTCACCCCAGCCCTCTCCCCCAAGCAAGCTTGGGGGAGAGGGAGTCCTGCCCCCTCTCCCCCGGCAACGCCGGGGGAGAGGGTTGGGGTGAGGGGGAAGCTCTTGGCAATGCGGCTCAACATGCCAGCGCCTCCGCCACGGTGAAGCGCCCTTCCAGCAGCGCCCGCCCCAGGATCACGCCGCGCGCCCCGGCTTCGCGCGCCGCGCGGATATCGTCCAGCGAGCACACGCCGCCGGAGGCCTGCACCGCGAGCTGCGGCACGCTTTCGGCCAGGTGCCGGTACAGGTCGAGGTTGAAGCCCGCCAGCATGCCGTCGCGTTCGATGTCGGTGCACAGGAGGTGCTTCGCGCCGCGCGCGGCGTACCACGGCGCGAGTTCGTCCAGGGTGCGCGTTTCGGTTTCGGTCCAGCCCGCGCTGGGTAGGCTCCAGCGGCCGTCGATGCGGCGGGTGTCGAGCGCGAGCGTGAGGCGCTCGGCGCCGTACTGCTTCAGCCAGCCGGCCACGCGCTCGGGATCGCGGATCGCCACGCTGCCCAGCACCACGCGCTGCACGCCGGCGTCGAACAGGCGTCGCAGGTCGGCTTCCTCGCGCACGCCACCGCCGGCCTGCACCTGCATGCCATCCTTGGCGATCGCCGCGATCACCGCGAGGTTGTCGAGGTTGCCGGAACGGGCGCCGTCGAGGTCGACCAGGTGCAGCCAGCGCGCGCCGGCGTCGGCGTAGCGCTGCGCCAGCGCGCGCGGATCGTCGGCGTAGGTGGTCTGCTGCGCGTAGTCGCCCTGCTTCAGGCGCACCACGCGGCCGCCGCGCAGGTCGATGGCGGGAATCACGGCGAAAGTCATGCGTTGCTCGTCACAGGTCGAGGAAATTCTTCAGCAGCTTCGCGCCGACGGCGGCGGAGCGCTCGGGGTGAAACTGCATGCCATGGAAATTGCCGCGCGCGACCACGGCGGAGAACGGCGCGCCGTAGTCGGCCGTGGCCAGCGTCCACTCGCCCACCGGCACGGCATAGCTGTGCACGAAATACGCCTGCTCGCCTTCATTCAATCCACGCAACAAGGGATGCTCGCGCTGCACGGACAAGCCGTTCCAGCCCATGTGCGGCACGCGCAGGCCGGGGCGCTCGGCGAAGCGACGCACGGTGGCCGGGATCAGACCGAGGCACTCGGTGTCGCCCTCCTCCGAATGCGCGCACAGCAGCTGCATGCCCAGGCACACGCCCAGCACCGGCTGGCTCAGCGCGCGCAGCACGTCGACCAGGCCCAGCTCGCGCAGCCGCGCCATGCCGGGACCGGCCGCGCCCACGCCGGGCAGGATCACCTTGTCGGCGGCGCGGATCGCCGCGGCATCCGAAGTCAGCGCGGCGTCCACGCCGAGGCGCTGCAGGGCGTAGCGCACCGAGCCGATGTTGGTGCCGCCGGCGTCGACCAGCACGACCGTCATACATACCTCGCACGTAGGAGCGCACCCTGTGCGCGATGCTTTCCGTCACGTGACGAAGAGCGGTCGCGCACAGGGTGCGCTCCTACGCCCATGCGCATGGATGGCAGCATCACAGCGTCCCTTTCGTGCTTGGCAGCTCGTCGCCTTCGCGGCGAATCGCCTGGCGCAGCGTGCGCGCCACCACCTTGAAGCAGGCTTCGACCATGTGGTGCGCGTTGTCGCCGCGCACCGCGAGGTGCAGGTTCGCGCCCAGCGTTTCGCACAGCGAGCGGAAGAAGTGCGGCACCATCTCGGTGGCCAGCTCGCCCACGCGCTCGCGCGGGAACTGCCCGTCGAACACGAAGTACGGGCGGCCGGAGAGATCCAGCCGCGCCTCCGCCGCGCTCTCGTCCATCGGCAGCGCGAAGCCGTAGCGGGCGATGCCGCGCTTGTCGCCCAGCGCCTGCCGCAGCGCCTGCCCCAGCGCGAGGCCGCAATCCTCCACGCTGTGGTGGTCGTCGATGTGGAGGTCGCCGTCGCACTCGACGGCGAGCGCGAAGCCGCCGTGCTTGCCGATCTGCTCCAGCATGTGGTCGAAGAAGCCGAGGCCGGTGCGCACCTTGGGCTCGGCCACCTTGTCCAGATCGACGCGCACGGTGATGCGGGTTTCCTTGGTCTTGCGCACCACCTCGGCCGTGCGCGGCACATCCAGCACCTGGTGTGCCAGTTCGTCCCAGGCGATGCCCTGCGGCCCCACGCGGAAGCCGCGCACGCCGAGGTTGGCGGCGAACTGCAGATCGGTCTCGCGATCGCCCACCATCGCCGAGGCCGCGCGGCTCCAGCTGTCGTCGGCGAGCCAGCCGCGCATCAGGCCGATGCCGGGCTTGCGCGTATCCAACCCTTCGTGCGGAAAGCTGCGGTCGATCAGCACCTCGTGGAAGCGGATGCCCTGTGAGGACAGGATGCGCAGCAGCAGCTCGTGCGGGCCGTTGAAATGCGCCTCGGGGAAGCTGTCGGTGCCCAGCCCGTCCTGGTTCGTCACCATCACCAGCTCGTAGCCGGAGGCGACGAAACGCAGCAAGGCGGCGATCACGCCCGGCAGCAGGGCCAGCTTCTCGTAGCTGTCGATCTGCTCGTCGGCGGGTTCCTCGATCAGGCAGCCGTCGCGGTCGACGAAGAGAATCTTCCGGCTCATGCCGCGCCTCGCGCCTGTGCGGATGGCGCCAGCGCCGCCAGCACCCGTTCGTTTTCCGCCGGCGTGCCGATCGTGATGCGCAGCGCATCGTCCAGGCCCGGATAGCGCCGCACGTCGCGCACCACGATGCCCGCGTCGAACAGCCGCCGATACGCGGCGCCGGCGTCGTCGAAACGCACGGTAAGGAAGTTCGCCTGCGACGGCAGCACGGCGCGCACGCCCGGCAGGCCGGCCAGCGCCGTGCGCATGCGCGCACGCTCGGCGCGCACCACGCCGACGTGCGCCTGCGCGTTCGCCTGGCCCCAGCCCGACAGCGCGAGCAGGGCCGCGTCCACGCTGGGCAGCGGCAGCGGATACGGCGGCATGATCCGGCGCAGCAGCGCGATCACCCCCGGGTTCGCCAGCAGGCAGCCGATGCGCGCGCCGGCCAGCGCCCAGGCCTTGGACAGCGTGCGCAGCACGGCGAGGTTGTCGTGGCGGTCGAGCAGGTCGGCCACGCTGCCCTCGTCGGCGAACTCCACGTAGGCCTCGTCCACCACCAGCAGCGCGCGGTTGGCCAGCGCCTGCGCCAAGCGCGCGATGTCGGCGCGCGGCACCACGCTGCCGGCGGGGTTGTTCGGCGTGCAGACGAACACCAGCTTCACCGCGGGCGTCAGCGCGGCCAGCACGGCGTCCACGTCCAGCGTGAAGTCGCGGCGCAGCGGCACCTCGATCACGCCGGCATCCTGGATGCGCGCGCACACCGCGTACATGCCGAAGGTGGGCGGCTGGATCAGGATCGCGTCGCGGCCGGCGCGGCAGAACGCGCGCACCAGCAGGTCGATCGCCTCGTCGCTGCCGCGGCCCACCAGCAGCTGTTCGCGGCGCACGCCGTACAGCCGCGCCAGCGCATCCACCAGCGCCGCCGGCTGCGGTTCGGGATAGCGGTTGCAGCCGGTGCCGTTGTCGCCGGTGGGCGCCCACGCCGACTCGTTCGCATTGAGCAGCAGTTCGCCGCCGCTGGCCTCCATGCGCGCCGAGGAATACGGCTGCAAGGCGCGGATTTCCGCCCGCGCGAGATCGAGCACGCTCATGCCATGGACTCCAGTTCGGCCAGTCGCAGCGTCACCGCGCGGCGGTGCGCCTCCAGTTGTTCGGCCGCCGCCAGCGTGGCGGTGCACGGGCCGATGTTGCGCAGGCCGTCGGCGCTCAGCTCCTGCACCGTGATCTGCTTCTGATAGCTCGCCACCGACACGCCGCTGTAGCTGCGCGCGTGGCCGTAGGTGGGCAGCACATGGTTGCTGCCGCTGCAGTAGTCGCCCACCGACTCGGGCGTCCACGCGCCCACGAACACCGAGCCGGCGCTCTCGATGCCGGCCAGCAGCCGCCGCGGCGCGGTCACCTGCAGGATCAGGTGCTCGGGCGCGTAGCGGTTGCTCACCTCGACCGCCTGCGCCAGCGAGGCCACCGCGATCAGCCGGCTCTGAGCCAGCGCCCGCCGCGCGATGTCGGCGCGCGGCAGTTCGGCGCATTGCCGCTCGACTTCGCGCTCGACGCGATCCAGCAGCGCGGTCGAATCGCTGAGCAGGATCACCTGCGAATCCGGCCCGTGCTCGGCCTGCGACAGCAGATCGGCGGCGACGAAAGCGGGATTCGCCGCCGCGTCGGCGATCACCAGCACCTCGGACGGGCCCGCCGGCATGTCGATCGCCGCGCCGTCCGGTTCGGACGACACCTGCAGCTTGGCCTCGGTGACCCAGGCGTTGCCGGGACCGAACAGCTTGTCGCACTTCGGCACGGAAGCCGTGCCGTAGGCCATCGCCGCGATCGCCTGCGCGCCGCCCAGCTTGAACACCTTGTGCACGCCGGTGAGGCGCGCGGCGTACAGCACCGCCTCGTCGCAGCTGCCGTCGGCGCGCGCGGGCGAGCACAGCACCACCTCGCGGCAGCCGGCGATGCGCGCGGGCACGCCCAGCATCAGCGCGGTGGACGGCAGCGGCGCGCTGCCGGCCGGCACGTACAGGCCCACGCGGCCGATCGGCCGCAGCATGCGTTCCACGCGCACGCCCGGCGCGGTCTCCACCGTCACCGGCTGCACGACCGCGGCGCGATGGTAGGCCTCGATGCGCGCGGCGGCCTCGCGGATCGCCGCCTTCAGCGCGGGATCGAGCCTCGCCTCGGCGGCCGCGAACTCGGCGTCGGTGACTTCGAGTTCGGTCAATGCGCAGCGGTCGTATTTCGCGCTCAGCTCGCGCAGCGCCGCGTCGCCCTGCGCGCGCACGGCCGCGATGATGCGAGCCACGCCGTCGCGCAATTCCGCCGCGCGCGACTGCGCCGGGCGGGCCAAGGCCTCGCTCCTGCCCTGCTCGTCGAGCGCATTCCAGTCGATACGTTTCATGCCAGCCGGCCTTTCATGCAAGCATCTTCTCCACCGGCAGCACGAACATCTCGCGCGCGCCGGCCTTCTTGATTTCTTCGAGCTGGCGCCAGCTCACCTCGCCCGCGCACAGCGCCTGCAGCATCAGCTGGTCGGGCTGGCCGGCCACCGGCAGCAGGGTCGGCTGCGGGCCACCGGGCAGCAGCCGGGTCACCGCGTCCAGCGCGTGGCGCGGGGTCTGCAACAGCAGCAGGCGCGATTCGCGCACCTGGATCACGCCGTCCAGCCGCTTCAGCAGCAGTTCGATCAGGTCGCCACGCTCGTCCGCCGGCAGGTTCCGCGGGCCGGCCAGCACCGCCTCGCTCTCCAGCAGCACGTCGGCCTCGCGCAGCTGGTTCGCCACCAGGGTGCCGCCGCTCTGCACCAGGTCGCAGATCGCATCCGCGGTGCCCAGCTTGGGTGCGATCTCCACCGAGCCGGCCAGGGTCACCACACCGGCATCGACGCCGCGCTCGCGCAGCCACGCGCCGAGCAGGCCCGGGTACGAGGTGGCGATGCGCCGCCCGGCCAGCTGCGCGGGCTCGCGGTAGTCAAACTCCTGCGGCACCGCGATGGAGAGCCGGCAGCGGCCGAAGCCCAGCGGCCGCAGCTCGGCCAGCGGCTCGCTCTCCGGCCCCGCGGTGAGGCTGAATTCATTGAGCACGTTGCGGCCCACGATGCCCAGCTCGCACACACCCTGCGCGATCAGGCCGGGGATGTCGTCGTCGCGCACCAGCAGCAGGTCCACCGGCTCGCCTTCGCCGAAGCAGAACAGCTTGTCGCGGCTCTGCCGGAACGTGAGGCCGCAGCGCTTGAGCAGTTCCAGCGCCGGCTCGGTGAGCCGGCCGGACTTCTGCATCGCGATGCGCAAGCGGTCGCGCGGCTTCATGCGCGCACCTTCTTCGCCGCCGCGCGACGGCGCGAGGCGCGTGTCGCGGCCACCCGGTAGCCGCCGCTGCCCAGGGTCAGGGAGCGCGCCACGCGGCCGATCGTGGTGATGCTCACCGCGGTGCGCTCGTGGATCTCGCGGTAGGCCACGCCGTCGAGCAGGTACGGCACCACCTGCCAGCGGTCCGCCAGCACCTCCAGCTCGGCCGGCGTGCACAGGTCGCGCAGGAAGGCATCCATCTCCGCAGCGGTCTTCAACGACAGCAGCGCCTCGCACAGGCTCAGCTCGGCCGACTCGACCGGCGTCTCGGGATCCAGCGATCGACGTTTCATAATGTATTAGCGCATTAGTACGATGGAGCGCATCATACACGGCATGCGGCGCTGCGGCAAACGGGGTGGACGGCCAGCCGCGGGCGGCCGTTCGGGGTTGCTGCCGCGAACGGGCGCGCCGCTGCGACGACGCGCCACAACACGGCACGGCCATGCGGTGGGAAAATGGCGCCGCCAAGACTGTCCAGCGAGCAAACCGCGTGAACCACGCACCTCTGTCGCCAACCCGATCCGGCCCCGTTCCTGCGCCCGCGCATCCGCGCCGACGGCGCATCGCCGCACTGGCGGCGCTCGCGGGCATGCTGGCGCCGGGGCTGGCGATGGCCTGCTCCACCTGCGGCTGCTCGCTCAACTCGGACTGGTCCAGCCAGGGCTATGCCGTGAGCAGCGGCTGGCACCTGAGCCTGCGCCAGGATTATTTCGACCAGTCGAAACTGATGCACGGCACCGACAGCGTCGACCGCGGCGCGTTCCAATACCCCACCGACGAAGAAGTGCAGCGCAAGACCATCAACCGCACCACCCTGCTCGGTGCGGACTACAACTTCTCGCGCTACTGGGGCATCACCGCCCAGCTGCCCTACACCGACCGCCATCACCAGACCATCGCCGGCGGCGATACCGAGGTTTCGACCTCGGACGCGCGCGGCATCGGCGACCTGCGCCTGCTCGCGCACTACCAGGGCTTCAGCGAGGACGCCGGCCTCGGCGTGCAGTTCGGCCTGAAGCTGCCCACCGGCCGCTACACCCAGCGTTTCGCCAGCGGCCCGCAGGCCGGCCAGCCGCTCGACCGCGGCCTGCAACTGGGCACGGGCACCACCGATGCCCTGTTCGGCGTCTACAAGTTCGGCTACCTCACGGACTCGCTGGCCTACTTCGGCCAGGCCATGGCGCAGATCGCGCTGGATGCGCGCGACGGCTTCCGCCCGGGCAACTCGCTCAACGTGGATTTCGGCGTGCGCTACCTCGACGCCGGACGCTTCACGCCGCAGCTGCAGCTCAACCTGCACGGGGAACAGCGCGAGAGCGGCCGGCAATCCGACCGCCCCAACAGCGGCGCGAATTATGCCTACCTCAGCCCCGGCCTCGGCCTGAAGCTCAGCCCGCGGCTGGAGGCCTACGCGTTCGTGCAATTGCCCATCTGGCAGCGCGTCAACGGCCTGCAGCTGGAGCCGCGCCAGCTGTGGTCGCTGGGCGTGCGGTACCGGCTCTGACCGACTGCAGCGGACACGGCATCCAGCAACGAAAAACCCCGCCGAGGCGGGGTTTTTCGTGCGTGGCGCTGCGGTTCAGGCCGACTTCTTCTTCGGCGCGGCCTTCTTCGCGGCGGCCGGCTTGGTCACGGTCGGCTTGGCGCCGACCACGGCCGGCTGCGCGCCGTGCACGCGGGTGTTGCCGTAGCTGCCGCGGTAGGTCTTGCCGCGACGGGTCTTGCGATCGCCCTTGCCCATGGAAATCTCCTCGATGCGTGATGGCTCGCCATGATAGCAGCGCCGCCACCGCCGCCATAGCCGGCGCCGGGCCGGCTCAGCCGTGGCCGTGGCCGGCGCAGCCCCGCGAGTGGTCGAGGCAGGCTTCCGGGTCGATCTGCACGGTGGCGTGGCGGATGCCGAAGCGCTCGCGCAGCACCCGGTTGATCGCGCGCAGCGCCTGCGCCGCGGCGGCCGGATCGTGCAGCTCGGCATGCAGGGTAGCCATGCGCGAACCGGAGGCCAGCTGCCACACGTGCAGGTGGTGGATGCCGCGAATCGAGGCGTCGGCGCCGCGCAGCGCGGCCTCCACCTCGGCGCTGTCCATGCCGTCCGGCACGCCTTCCAGCAGGATGTGCGCGGAACGGCGCAGCAGGCGCCACGCGCTGGCGAGGATCAGCACCGCCACCAGCAGCGACAGCAGCGGATCGGCCCACAGCCAGCCGAACGCACGGATCGCCAGCGCCGCCAGCACCGCCGCCACCGAGCCCAGCAGGTCGCCCAGCACGTGCAGGCTGGCGCTGGCGAGGTTGACGTCGTCGTGCGCATGCCCGTGCAGGCTGCGCAGCACCAAGAGGTTCACCAGCAGGCCGACGACGGCCACGCCCAGCATCAGGCCCGACAGGATCTCGCCCGGATGCAGCAGGCGCTGGATCGCCTCGTACACCACCCAGGCCACCAGCACGAACTGGCTGAGCGCATTGACGAAGCCGACCAGCACTTCCATCCGCCCGTAGCCGTAGCTGCGCCGCGCGTCGGCCGGGCGCAGCGCGAGGCGCGCGCCGACGAAGGCCATCAGCAGGGCCAGCGCGTCCACCATCATGTGGCCGCCGTCGGTGAGCAGGGCCAGCGACCCCGACCACAGGCCGCCGACCACCTCGGCCAGCATGGTCAGCGTGGTCAGCAGGAAGGCCGCGAACAGCTTGCGCCCGCGCATGCCGGCATGCGCCGCGTGGTCGTGCGCGTGGTCGTGCGCGTGGTCGTGTCCGCGATCGTGCGCCGCGGTCGCGTGCGGATGATCGTGCTGGCAGGAAGGCGTGGCGCTCATGCACGCATGCTAGGCAGCGCGGGCGGCGTTACACAATCACCGCGCCGCTCAATGCGCGCACTGCGGGCCGTGCACGTGCACGGCGACGATGCCGTAGCGGCGGTCGATGTAGAGGTTCATGAAATGTGCGGAAGCCACCAGCAGACCGCCACAGGTGACCATCGCGCTGTGCACGAGGATCGGGTCGTCGATCGCCCAGGTGACGCCGAGCAGCAGCAGCGCCAGCCCCGGCGCAGCCAGAAGCAGCGGCAGCGGCCGCCGATGCCGGCGATAGCCGCCGACCAGGGCGAACAACGCCAGCGTGGCGGCGAACATCACGAAACCGCGCTCGAAGCGGTGCCCCGCCAGGAAGCCCAGGCCGAGCAGCGGCAGCACGGTCAGCACGAACGGCAGCAGCGCGCAGTGGATCGCGCACAGGAACGAGGCGGTGGCGCCCACGCGGTCGGCCAGCTGCCACCAGCGCGCCGCTTTCGCCGCGTCGTCCACGGCGACGGACCCCATCGCCATGGGGTCCGGCAGCGCGCTGTCGGCTTCGGCGGAGCTTGCGGTCCTGTCCATGCCGGCGATGTTACTTTATAACAATCGCGGCGCACAAGCGATCATGACTTTCCCCTCCCCTGCGCGCAGGGGAGGGAATGCACGGGACTGCGAATCAGGACTTGCGGCAGCGCTTGCAGACGCCGTGCACTTCCAGCGTCTGCGCCTGGGCGCGGAAGCCCAGCGCGCGGGCCTGGGCGTCGATCAGTTCGGCCACGCGCGGATCGCAGACTTCCTCCGCGCCGGAGCAGACGTCGCAGATCAGGAACGGCACCTGGTGCGCCTCGGCCGGGTGATGGCAGGAGACGAAGGCGTTGATCGATTCCAGCTTGTGGATGAAGCCCTGCTCCAGCAGGAAATCCAGCGCGCGGTACACCGTGGGCGGCGCCGCGTTGCCGTGCTTCTCGCGCAGCTGGTCGAGCAGGTCGTAGGCCTTCACCGGCTTGTGGGCGGCGGCGACCAGCTCCAGCACTTCCATGCGCAGCGGGGTCAGGCGCAGGCCGCGCTCCTCGCTGACGTGTGCCACCTCGCGCACGAAACCCTTCGCGTCGTGGTGATGCGAATGGTGGGCGTGCGGCTTGCCGGCGGCGTTGTGGGTCAAGGGCTTCTCCTCGCGGACGATCATACACGCCGTGCTGCGGCCGCAGGCCGGCGCATCAACGCGGCAGCGGCGGCGGCGCGGCGCGCGGGCGCGTGCGCAGCCACAGCACCAGCCAGCCGATCGGCCCCAGCAGCCAGGCCCAGGCCACGCCTTCCCAGAAGCGCCCGCGCCACCAGCCCAAGAGCGCGCCCACCGCCACGAAGGCAAGGTTCCACCAGAACAGCGCGGCCCACGGCAGCATCGCCCACAGGTTCCAGAACACCTGCCAGAACGCACCCGGCGCGTCCGGATCGACGCCTTGCATGGCGCGGGCGAGCAGCTCGTGCATGCCCGCACCCTCCCCGCTCAGCCGCGCGCCAGGCCCAGCGCGTGGTCGATGCGCTTCAGCGCCTCGCCGCGGCCGCAGAGATAGATCGTGTGCTCGATGGACGGCGACACCTGGGTGCCGGTCATCGCCACGCGCAGCGGCTGGGCGATCTTGCCCATGCCCAGCTCCAGCTTGGCGGCGACTTGCTCGATCACGCCGTGGATGGGTTCCGGCCGCCATTCGACCTCGGCCAGCAGCGCCTTGGCCGCTTCCAGCACGGCCGCCGCGCTGTCGTTCTTGAGGTGCTTGGCCACCGCCTTCTCGTCCCACGCCACGATGGGGCCGTACCAGATCTGCGCGCGCTCGGCCATTTCCTTCAGCGTGTGCACGCGGTCGCGCAGCGCCACGATCACGTCGGCGGGCGCCGGGCCATGCGTCGTATCGATGCCGGCGCGCGCGAGGTGCCATGCGAACTCGGGCGCCAGCGCGGCGGGATCGTCGGTCTTCAGGTAATGCTGGTTGAGCCAGTTGAGCTTCTCGGTGTCGAAGCGCGAGGCGGCCTTGTTGACGTCGGCGATGTCGAACAGGCGGATCATCTCCTCGCGCGAGAAGATCTCCTGATCGCCGTGCGACCAGCCCAGGCGCACGAGATAGTTGAGGATCGCGTGCGGCAGGTAGCCGGCCTCGCGGTACTCCATCACGCTGACCGAGTTGGTGCGCTTGGAGAGCTTCTTGCCCTCCTTGTCGAGGATCATCGGCAGGTGCGCGAACTCCGGCACGGGCTTGTCGAGAGCCTTGTAGATGTTGATCTGGCGCGGCGTGTTGTTGACATGGTCGTCGCCACGGATCACCTCGGTGATGCCCATGTCGATGTCGTCCACCACCACGGCGAAGTTGTAGGTGGGCCAGCCGTCGGAGCGGAAGATCACCAGATCGTCCAGCTCGGCATTGGCCCATTCCACCCGGCCCTTCACCTTGTCCTCGAACACCACCGCGCCCTCCAGCGGGTTCTTGAAGCGGATCACCCGGTTCGGGTCGTCGCGGTACGGCTCGTTGCGGTTGCGGTAGTAGCCGTTGTAGCGGGGCTTCTCGCCCTTCGCCATCGCGGCCTCGCGCATCGCCTCGATCTCCTCCTTGCTCTCGTAGGCGTAGTAGGCCTTGCCCTCGGCGAGCAGGCGCTCGGCCACTTCCTTGTAGCGCGCGAGGCGGTGGGTCTGGTACACCGGCGGCTCGTCGGCGGAGAGATCGAGCCAGGCCATCGCGTCGAGGATCGCCTGCACCGCTTCGTCGGTGGAGCGCTCGCGGTCGGTATCCTCGATGCGCAACACGAACTCGCCGCCGCGCCGGCGCGCCTCCAGCCAGCAATACAGGGCGGTGCGCGCGCCGCCGATGTGCAGGAAACCGGTGGGGCTGGGGGCGAAACGGGTGCGGACGGTCATGGAGTGTGCTGGGATGCGTGAAACCGCGGATTTTAGCCGATACCGCCGCGGCATCGGCGCCGCCTTGCTGCTGGCCGGCTTCGCCGCGAGCGCGGCGGCGCTGGACAACCCCGGCTACGACCGCCCCGGCCTCGGCTTCACGCCGGCCGTGCTGGGCGCCGGCGACGTCACGCTGGAACAAGGCCTGCCGGACTGGAGCCTCAGCCGCGACGACAGCGGCAGCAGCGCGCAGTACACCGCCGACAGCCTGCTGCGGCTGGGCATCGGCCACGCGCTGGAGCTGCAGTTCGGCAGCTCGTACAACCGCCTCAGCGGAGGCGGCGCCATCGACCACGGCCGCGGCGACAGCACGCTGGCCGTGAAATTCGCCCCGCCCGCCCGCGGCAATTTCAGCTGGGGGCTGCTGGGCAGCGTGGAATTCACCGACGGCGCCCGCGCCTTCCGCAACCCGCGGCGCCAGTACCTGCTCGGCGCCGCCTTCAACTGGCAGCTCGACGCGCGCAACGGCGCCGCGCTGTATCTGGAAAACGTGCGCAGCGGCGCCCGCGACAGCCGCCAGCTCGCCGTCAACGACGCCTACGCGTTCACACCCAGGTTCTTCGGCTATGTCGAGTACGACGTGATGGACGTCGCCGGCGCCGGCCACGGCAGCCGCGCCGGCGCCGGCCTGGCGTGGATGCTCACGCCGCGCGTGCAACTGGACGCCGGCATGCGCCACCGCCTCGGCGGCGCGGCGCCCACGTGGGAAGCTGGCCTCGGCGTGTCGATGTACTTCGGTCGCTGAGAGCCACCACCGCTCCTGCCGCCGTCATCGCCGCGTCATGCGTCCGCCACCCGCACGCAAAACGGCGGAGCGAAGCTGCGCGCCATCCACGCGAGGGCCGCCGTCATGCGCATCGGTATCGTCAGCGAAACCTGGCCGCCGGAGATCAACGGCGTGGCGCTCACCGTGCACGGGCTTGCCGCCGGGCTCGCCGCGCGCGGCCATTCCATCGACGTGGTGCGGCCGCGCCAGGCACGGCCGCGCATGGCCGAACCGGGTTTCGACACGCTGTTCACTCGCGGCGTGGCGCTGCCGCGCTACCCCGGCCTGCGCCTCGGCCTGCCGGCCGGGCAGGCTCTGCGCGAACGCTGGACGCTGGAGCGCCCCGACGCGATCTACATCGCCACCGAAGGCCCGCTCGGCGGGTCGGCGCTGCGCGCGGCCAACGCCTTGCGCATCCCGGTGGCGACCGGCTTCCACACGCGCTTCGACAGCTACGCCGGCCACTACGGCCTGCGCTGGCTCACGCCGCTGGTACGCGGCCACCTGCGCCGCTTCCATCGCCGCGCCGCCGCCACCCTCGTGCCCACCGAGGCGCTGGCGCGGGAGCTCGCCGCGCTCGGCGTGGACAACGCGCGCCTGCTGCGCCGCGCGGTGGACACGCAACTGTTCCATCCCGGCCGGCGCGATCCGGCGCTGCGCGCGCAGTGGGGCGTCGACGCCGGCACGTCGGTGATGCTGTACGTGGGCCGCATCGCGCCGGAGAAGAACCTCGAACTCGCGGTGCAAGCCTTCCGCGCCGCGCAGCGGCAACTGCCCGCCATGCGCTACGTGTGGGTGGGCGACGGCCCCGCGCGCGCCGCGCTGCAGGCCGCGCACCCGGACTTCGTCTTCGCCGGCGTGCAGCGCGGCGAGGCGCTGGCGCGGCATATCGCCAGCGCGGACCTGTTCCCCTTCCCCAGCCTCAGCGAAACCTTCGGCAACGTGATCCTGGAGGCGCTGGCCTGCGGCCTGCCGGTGGTGGCCTACCGCGAAGGCGCGGCGCGCGAGCACCTGCGCAACAACTACAACGGCTACTGCATCCCCGCCGGCGAAGCCGCCGCCTTCGTCGAGGCGACGACCCGGCTGGCGGGCAATCCCGCCCTGATCCGCCACATGGGCCGCGCCGCGCACGAAAGCGTGGCACGGTTGTCGCCGGACTCGGTGATCCGCGAATTCGAAACCCTGCTGCGCGAACTGGTCGAGGAGCAGCGCCATGAACACGATGCCATCGTCGTCCATGCCTAGAAGCCTGGCTTTTGACCGTCGCGTCTGCGTGGCGGCGAACCGCTGGGGCACGCGGCGCGCGGTGGGCGCATGCTTCGGTATCGTCAGCCGGCTCGGCGACGGCCTGTTCTGGTACGCGCTGATGCTGGCGCTGGCCGCGCTGGACGGCCGGCGCGGCCTGCTCGCCGCCACGCACATGGCCGCCACCGGGCTGGCCGCCCTGCTGCTCTATCGGCTGCTGAAGCGGCACACGCGCCGGCCGCGTCCGTTCCGCGCCTGCCCCGGCGTGATCGCGCACGTGCCGCCGCTGGACGAATTCAGCTTCCCCTCCGGCCACACCTTGCAGGCGATGGGTTTCACGGTGGTGGCGCTGGCCTGGTATCCGTTGCTCGCACCACTGCTGCTCAGCTTCACCGCGCTGGTCGCCGCGTCGCGCGTGATCCTCGGCCTGCACTACCCGAGCGACGTGCTGGCCGCGATCGGCATCGGCGGCGCGCTGGGCGCGCTGTCGCTGTGGCTGGTGCACGTCGTCGCCACGCTCGCCTGAGCAATTCCTGCGCAGCGCGTCGCGCAAGGTTTTCGCATCAGGCACTTGGCCCACCTATCCACAGGCTTTGCCCACACGCTTCCACAATCGCTGTGGAAAACGCGCGGCGCGCTGCGCAGAAATTCGCCAGCGCGTGCCAAGTGCCTGTCGCCAAAGCGGCGAACGCGGCTTGTCCACAGCTTTGTTCGGCAGGCATCCACACCGGCTGTGGAAAACCTCGCTACGGAAACGACGATGCCGCCCGTGGGCGGCATCGTGTCACGCGATGAAGCAAGGCCTCACGCCGCGCGCGGCGCCTTCTGCAGCAGGTTGAGCAGGTCGGCGAGCTTGTCGCGCATCTCGCGGCGGTCGACGATCATGTCGATCGCGCCGTGCTCCAGCAGGAATTCGGCGCGCTGGAAACCTTCCGGCAAGGTCTCGCGCACGGTCTGCTCGATCACGCGCGGGCCGGCGAAGCCGATCAGCGCCTTCGGCTCGCCGATGTTGATGTCGCCCAGCATGCCCATGCTGGCGGAGACGCCGCCGGTGGAGGGATTGGTCAGCACGCTGATGTAGGGCACGCCGGCATCGCGCAGCTTCGCCAGCACGGCCGAGGTCTTGGCCATCTGCATCAGCGAAAACAGGCCTTCCTGCATGCGCATGCCGCCGCTGGCGGCGAAGCACACCAGCGCGCTCTTCTCGGCCAGCGCACGCTCGCCGGCGCGGGAGAACTTCTCGCCGCCCACCGAGCCCATCGAGCCGCCGACGAAGCCGAACTCGAACGCGGTGGCGATCAGCGGGCGGCCCTTCAGGCGGCCGCTCATCGCCACCAGCGAATCCTTCTCGCCGCTGGACTTCTGCGAGGCGACGATGCGGTCGCGGTACTTCTTGGAGTCGCGGAACTTCAGCGGATCGGTAGCCTCCATGCCGGCCCACAGCTCCTGCGTGGTGCCCTCGTCGAACAACGCGAGCAGGCGCGAGCGGGCGCGGATGGCGTGATGGTGGCCGCACTTCGGACAGACCATCAGGTTGCGCTCCAGCTCCGGCTTGTACAGCACCGAACCGCAGCCCGCGCACTTCTCCCACACGCCCTCGGGCACCTTGCCCTTGCCGGCGGCGGAACCCTGCGTGCGCGTACGCGGTGTCATGATTTTCTGCAACCAGTTCATAGCGACGCCTCTGGTGAAGCGCGCATTCTAGCCGAGAACGCCGGGGCACTCCGGACGGCGGCGTGTGGTGGTTGGCGCTCCCTCTCCCCAGCCCTCTCCCCCAAGCAAGCTTGGGGGAGAGGGGATAAAGCTAAGCGCGCGCATCCAGCGCGGCGCGGATCGGCGCAAGGAAACCTTGGGCGCATCCGGCGATATCCTCCGCCGACGTCGCGCCTGCCAACCGCTCCACCAGCGCGCTGCCGATCACCACCGCGTCGGCGAAACCGGCGATGGCCTTCGCGCTTTCGGCATCGCGCACGCCGAAGCCCACCGCCACCGGCGCATTGGCGTGCGCGCGCAGCTCGGCCACGCGCGCGGCGATGTCCGTGGTGCTCAGCCGCGCGGCGCCGGTGATGCCGGCGAACGACACGTAGTAGAGGAAGCCCGCGGCCGCCTGGCACAGCTGCGCCAGGCGCTCCGGTGCCGTGGTCGGCGCGGCGAGCAGGATCTGCCGCAGGCCCGCCTCGCGCAGCGGCGCCAGCACCACCGATTCCTCCAGCGGGCAGTCCACCAGCAGCACGCCGTCCACGCCGGCCTGCACGGCTTCCTGCGCGAAGCGTTCGTAGCCGTGGATCTCGATGGGGTTCAGATAGCCCATCAGCACCACCGGCGTGTCCGCATCGAGTTGGCGGAACTGCGCCACCCAGCCGAGCACGTCGGCCAGCCCCACGCCCGCGGCGATGGCACGCTCGCTGGCGTGCTGGATCACCGGGCCATCAGCCATCGGATCGGAGAACGGCACGCCCAGTTCGATCAGGTCGGCGCCGGCTTCGACCAGTGCGTGCATCAGCGCCACGGCGTGCTCGGGCGACGGATCGCCCGCAGTGACGAACGGAATCAGGCCGGTGCGGCCGGCAGCCTTCAGCACGACGAAGCGGCGGTCGATACGGTTCATACCTGCACTCCTTCGCGCGCCGCGATCGTATGCACATCCTTGTCGCCGCGACCGGAAAGGTTGCACAGCACGATGCCGTTCTTCGGATATTCGCGCGCCAGCTTGATCGCCTGCGCCACCGCATGGCTGGATTCCAGCGCGGGCAGGATGCCTTCGGTGCGGCACAGCAGGTGGAAGGCCTCCAGCGCCTCGACGTCGGTGACGCCCACGTACTCGGCGCGGCCGGCGTCTTTCAGGAACGCATGCTCGGGGCCGACGCCGGGGTAGTCGAGGCCGGCGGAGATCGAATGCGTCTCGGTGATCTGGCCGTCGTCGTCGCACAGCACATAGGTGCGGTTGCCGTGCAGCACGCCGGGGCGGCCCGCCGCCAGCGAGGCCGCGTGATGGCCGGTGGCTAGACCCAAGCCCGCCGCCTCGGCGCCCACGATGCGCACCTCGCGGTCGTTGAGGAAGGCGTGGAACAGGCCCATCGCGTTGGAGCCGCCGCCCACGCAGGCGGTCAGCACGTCGGGCAGGCGGCCGTACTGTTCCAGCAACTGCGCACGCGCCTCGCGGCCCACGATGGCGTTGAAGTCGCGCACCATCAGCGGATACGGGTGCGGGCCGGCCACGGTGCCGATGATGTAGAACGTGTCGGCCACGTTGGTGACCCAGTCGCGCATCGCCTCGTTCAGCGCGTCCTTCAGCGTCTTCGAGCCGGAGGTCACCGGCACCACCTCGGCGCCGAGCAGCTTCATGCGGTAGACGTTGATCTTCTGCCGCTCGATGTCCACCGCGCCCATGTAGACCACGCACTGCAGCCCCAGCCGCGCCGCCACCGTGGCGCTGGCCACGCCGTGCTGGCCGGCGCCGGTCTCGGCGATGATGCGGGTTTTGCCCATGTGCCGCGCCACCAGCGCCTGGCCCACGGTGTTGTTGATCTTGTGCGCGCCGGTGTGGTTCAGGTCCTCGCGCTTGAGCAGGATGCGCGCGCCGCCCACGTGCCTGGTCAGCCGCTCGGCGAAGTACACCGGGCTGGGCCGGCCCACGTAGTTCGTGAGGTCGCGGTCAAGCTCGGCGATGAAGGCCGGATCCTGGCGCAGGCGCAGGTAGGCCTCGGTCAGCTCGGCCAGCGGCGCCATCAGCGTCTCGGCCACGTAGCTGCCGCCGAAGCGGCCGAAGCGGCCCTGGGCGTCGGGGTAGGCGTGGAAATCCCGGATCTCGGGCATGGCGATGTCATCCAGAAAGCCAGCAACAGGCTCACACCTTAGCGCCGTCCGGCGCTGTGAAAAAGCGAAAAGATCGCCACGATACTTGAGCTAGACTCACAGCATGTCGGATCGCGACCTGCCCTCGCTGAATGCCCTGCGCGCCTTCGAGGCCGCCGCGCGACTGGGCAGCATGAGCCTCGCCGCACAGGAGCTGCACGTGACCCACGGCGCGGTGAGCCGCCAGGTACGCGCGCTGGAGGAGGCGCTGGGCCAGCCGCTGTTCGTCCGCCAGGGGCGCGGCGTCGCGCTCACCGCGATCGGCCAGCAGTTGCGCGAACAGTGCAGCGCCGCGTTCGGGCAGTTGCGCGAGGCCTGGCTGCAGTTGCGCCATGCGCGCGCCAGCGCCGCCTTCGTGCTGGGCTGTTCCGGCAGCGTGCTGGCGCGCTGGGTGATCCCGCGGCTGGAGCGCCTGCGCCACGAATTGCCCGCGCTGACCCTGCACCTGGCCGTGCAGGAGGAACCTGTGGCCGCGCATCTGGCCGACGTGGATGCCGCCCTGCTGCTGGCCGCGCCGCCCTGGCCCGCGGGCTGGCAGGTGCACGAGCTGGCGCCGGAACGCATCGGCCCGGTGCTCAGCCCACGCTACCCCGGCGCCGAACGCCTGCACGAGTCGCCCGCCAGCGCGCTGTGCGAGGAACCGCTGCTGCACACCGCCTCGCGCCCGCAGGCTTGGCCGGAATGGGCACGCGCGATGGAACTGCCGCCCGAATCGCTGCAGCAGACGCAGGCCCTGCCCCATCTGTACTTCCTGCTCGAAGCCGCCGCCGCGGGGCTGGGCGTGGCGATCGCGCCGCAGCCGCTGGTGGCCGACGACCTCGCCAGCGGGCGTCTGCTGGCGCCCTGGGGTTTCCGCGAGACGAGCGCGCGCTGGGTGCTGGTTTCGGCGCGCCACGGCGACGATCCGCGGCTCGCCACGCTGGCCGGCTGGCTGCGCAAGGAACTGGTGGAAGCCTGATTCAGCGCGCCGACGCGGATTCCCGGTCCGCCGCATGCACTTCGGCCACGAAGGCGGCGAGCTTCGCCGCATCCTTGAGGCCGGGCGCCGATTCCACGCCACTGGCCACGTCCACCGCCCAGGGCCGCGCCGCGCGGATCGCCGCGCCCACGTTGCCGTCGTGCAGGCCGCCGGCGAGGATCAGCGGCTGCGCCGGATCGCGCGGCAGCAGCGACCAGTCGAAGGCCTTGCCACTGCCGCCGGCCTCGCCGGCGGCGTGGCCGTCCAGCAGCAGCGCGGCGGCACCCGGGTAGTCGCGCAGGCGCGGCAAGGCCTTGGCGCCCTCGCCCATCGCGATGGCCTTGAGGTAGCGCCGGCCGAATTGCGCGCACCAGGCGTCGGCTTCGCCGCCGTGGAACTGCAGCAGGTCCGGCTGCACCGCGTCGATCACGTCCGCAACGAAGGCCGCCTCGTCGTCCATGAACAGCGCCACCGCATCCACGAACGGCGGCAGCGCGCGACGGATCGCCTGCGCCTGCGCCAGCGACACTCGCCGCTTGCTGCGCGCGGTGAACACCAGGCCGATCGCGTCCACACCGAGCCGCGCGGCCAGCAGCGCATCCTCGACGCGGGTCATGCCGCAGCATTTGATGCGGGTCATGGCAGACATACCTCGGCCGGCAAGCCCCAGTGCGCCTCGTAGCGCGGGCCGAGGAAGGTGAGCCCGGACGACGGCGCGGTAGGCCCGGCCACTTCGCGGTTGCGGCCGTCCAGCAGTTCGGCCACCCACTCCACTGGCTGCTCGCCGCGCCCCACCGGCAGCAGCGAGCCCACGATGTTGCGCACCATGTGATGCAGGAAGGCGTTCGCCTCGATCTCCACGATCACCTGCTCGCCCTCGCGCCGCACGCTCGCCGCCAGCACGCAGCGGCGCGGATGCGCGGCCTGGCAGGACACCGCGCGGAACGCGGAGAAATCGTGCTCGCCCAGCAGCGCCTGCGCGGCGGCATGCATGCGCGCCGCGTCCAGCGGCTGGCGCTCCCAGGTTACGTAGCGCGCATCCAGCGCCGCGCGCACCGGCCGGTTGAGGAGGGTGTAGCGGTAGCGCCGGCTGCGCGCGGAAAAGCGCGCGTGGAACTCGTCGGCCACCGGCTGCGCCCACAGCACCGCCACGCTGCGCGGCAGGTTGGAGGTGGCGCCCAGCAGCCAGCCGCGCATCTCGCGTTCCACCGGCGCATCGAAATGCACCACCTGGCAGCGGCCATGCACGCCGGCATCGGTGCGGCCCGCGCAGGTCACCTCGACCGGCTGCGCTGCCACCTTCGACAAGGCCTGTTCCAGCGCACCCTGCACCGTGTTGCCGTGGCTCAGGCGCTGCCAGCCGAGGAAGTCGGTGCCGTCGTATTCGATGCCGAGGGCGATGCGCATGGATCGGGGAGTTCGCGGAAAGCGTGCAGCGTAACAGGGGTGTATTTACCAGTGCGATCATCCTTGATCGCGAAAGTCAAACGGGCGGCCATCCATGGCCGCACTTCTCAAGTTCACTTGCAACCATTTCTGGTCGCGCAAAAAGCGAACGGGCCGGCATGGCCGGCCCGTTCGGGATTCAAGCGCGCAGGAGGCCGCTCAGTGCAGGTCGTCGAGCATGCGCTTGGCCACGTCGCGCTGCATCTGGCTGCCTTCGTGCAGCACCTCTTCCAGCATCGCGCGGGCGCCCTCGGGATCGCCCATGTCCAGGTAGGCGCGGGCCAGGTCGAGCTTGGTGTCCACCGGGTCGTCGCTGAATTCGCGCGGCTCGATGTCGTGCCCGGCCGGCTGCACCTGCACTTCCGGCTCGTCGAAGCGCCAGCTCGACGCCGTTTCGTGCAGCGCGGCCGCATCCTCGTCCGCGACGCGATGCGCCACGGCGGGCTCGGCGCCTTCGGCCCGCTTCGGCGCCGGCTCGTGCGCCGGAGTCAGGTCGAAGTTGAAGTTGTACTCGCTCACCTTGACCGGATTCGCGGGCAGCGGCGGCGGGTTGGCCGGCGCGGGCGCCGGCGCGGGCTTGGCGGCGTACTGGTCGATGTCGAAGCCGTGGTGCGCCTCGGCCTCGGCCGCCGACACGCCGCCGTGCCTCGCGAACAGCGGATGGGCGGGCACCAGGTCCTCGCCCATGCGCACCACGTCCTGCCACTCCTCCTGCTGCGGATCGGTGACGTGGGCGTGCATGGCCTCGGCGGCGGCCTCGAAGTGCTCGACGTCGCGGCGGCCGTAGTACAGGCTCACCAGCTCCAGGTGCAGGCCGATGTCGTCGGGGTGCTCGGCCAGCTGGTCGAGCAACAGGTTCTGGTCGACATCGTCGGCGCCGTCGGCCGGCGGCGTCTCGCCGAAGCGGTCGGCCAGCGACGGCGCCAGCTTCGGCGACGCGGCCGCGGGCTTCGCCTTGCGGCGGCCGAGCAGCGCGCCCAGCAACAGCAGCACGATGACGATGGCGCCCAGCGCCTGCGCCCACAGCTGGGTGTACCAGGGTTCCTCGCTGGCGGCCGGTACGGGCTTGATCGCCGCCGGCTTGAGCGGCGTGGTGCTGGCCGGCGTCGCGGCCGGCTTGCTCGCCGCGGGTGCGGTCGCCGCGCTGGCCGGGGCCTCCGTCTTGTTGGCGGCCGCGGCTTCGTTGCCGGCAGCCGGGGCCGAGGCGGCGCTGGCCGGCGACTCCGCCGGCTTCGACGCGTTCGCGCCGGCCGCTGCCGGCGTCGCGGTCGTTGCCGCCGTCGCGGTCGGCGTCGCGGTCGGCGCCGTGGCCGCATGCGCCGGTTCGGCCGGCTGGCCGGCCGCCTTGCGCGCCGCGGCCAGCTTCTGCTGCAGCTCGGCGATCTCGTTGTCCTTGAGCGCCAGCAGGCGTTCGTTCTTGCTGTTGATGTCGCTGAGTTCCTTCAGCCGCGACTTCAGGTCCTCGCCCTGCTGCTGCAGGCTGGCCATGGCTTCCTGGCTGCGCAGCAGGTCCTGGCGCAGGGCGTTGCCCTTGTCCGACCCGCCCGCCGTCGGGGCGGCCTTGCCGCCCTGCTTCGCCGGCACCAGGGCCAGATGATCGCCCGCACTGCCCGCCGCCGTGGGCGAGCTGGATGCGTCGGCGCGTGTGCCGGCGTCGGCCACGGTCACCGGCGAACTGCTCACCGTGCCGCTGCGCCAGTCGCCGTTCTGGCGGCGCACTTCCGCCGCGGCGGCGGCCACCGCAACCGCCTCGGCCGCGGCCATGTCGGGAATGCGCAGCACCGCGCCGGCCTTCAGCGCATTGATGTTGTCGCGATAGAACGCGTCGGGGTTGGCCTGCTTCAGCGCCAGCAGCATCTGGTTGACGTCGACGCCGGCCGGCGCCGTCTGGCGCGCCACCGCGGTCAGGGTCTGGCCGCGCGTGACCGGCCCGAAGCGGCCGTTCGCCGCCTGCTCGCCCGCGTTGGCGCCGGCATGGGCGGCGGGATGCGCGACCGGGGCCGCGGCTGCCGGGCGGGCCGCGGGAGCGGACGGGCGCGATGCGACCTGCGTCGGCGCCGGGCTGCTGCCGGGCGGGTCGAGCAGGATGGTGTACTCGCGCACGCTCTTGCCGCCGCCGCCCTGGATCTCGATCAGCAGGTCGAGGAACGGATCGTTGACCGCGGCGTCGCTGGTGATGCGGATCAGCTTGTGGCCGCTGCTGTCGTCGACCACGTTGAAACGCAGGGGAATCGAAGGCCGCCCCCCGGCGACCCCGGCACGCGCGAATTCCTCGCCCGAGGCCAGTTGCACGCTGAGCTGCTGCAACTCGGCCGGGGTGGCCTGCTGCACCGGGATCTCCGCCAGCAGCGGCTGGCCCAGCGCCGACTTGACCTGGATCTGGCCCAGGTCCAGCGCCAGCGCCTGGCCGCTGCCCAAGGCCAACGCCACCAGCAGCGGCAGTTTCAACGAACGATTCATCACGCGCTCCCCCGAACTAGCCATGGCCTCAGGTGAGGCCGCCACGATGGCGACACTATTGGCCAGACGAGGCGCCACTTTAGTTAGATGCGGACGGATCAACAATAGCCGGATCGCAGACTTGCGACGCATTGCTGCCGCGCATTCCAGTAACCGGCGGCGGGCGCCGGGGCGTTCAGCGCCCCGTGCCGGCGGCCGCCCCGGCCTGCTGCACCGCCTGCAGCTGACGCTGCAGCTCGGCGATTTTCGCGTCCTGCTGCTTGAGCCGCTCGGCGGCCGCGCGGCCGCCGGACTCCTGCACGGCCACGTCGTGCTGCAGGCGCTGCACCTCGGCACGCTGCCGGGCCAAGGTGGCCGCGTCCTGCGGCGTGGCCTTGGCGGCGCGCGCGGCGGCACCGGCCGGCGGTTCCACGCGCGCCCACGACGGCGCGGACGCCAGCAGCGCGGCCAGCGCCAGCCCATGCATGGCGCGCCTCACAGGTAGTTCTCGATCAGCTTCTCGGCGATCTGCACGGCGTTCAGCGCCGCGCCCTTGCGGATGTTGTCCGACACCACCCACAGGTCGAGGCCGCGCTCGTGCGAGATGTCCTCGCGGATACGGCCGACGTAGACCGGATCCTTGCCGGCCACGTCGCCCACCGGGGTGGGATAGCCGCCGGCCTTGCGCTCGTCCATCAGCACCACGCCCTCGGCCTCGGCCAGCAGCTCGCGCGCCTGCTCCACGGTGATCTTGTCGCGCGTCTCGATGTGCACCGCCTCCGAATGGCCGTAGAACACCGGCACGCGCACCGCGGTGGGGTTCACGGCGATGGACTCGTCCTCCAGGATCTTGCGCGTCTCCCACACCATCTTCATCTCTTCCTTGGTGTAGCCGTTGGGCTGGAATTCGTCGATGTGCGGGATCACGTTGAACGCGATCTGCTTGGGGAACTTCTTCGACTCCACGTCCTGGAAATTGAGCAGCGCGGCGGTCTGCTTGCCCAGCTCCTCCATGCCCGAGCGGCCGGCGCCGGAAACCGACTGGTAGGTGGCCACGTTGATGCGCTCGATGCCCACCGCGCGGTGGATCGGCGCCAGCGCCACCAGCATGCCCATGGTCGAGCAGTTCGGGTTGGCGATGATGCCGTGGGTGGTGTACTGCGCGATCGCGTGCGGATTCACCTCGGACACCACCAGCGGGATGTCGTCCTGGTAGCGGAACTCGGAGGTGTTGTCGATCACCACCGCCCCGGCCGCCGCGGCGCGCGGCGCGTGCGCCTTGCTCACCGAGCCGCCGGCCGAGAAGAACGCGATGTCCACGCCGGCGAAGTCGTAGTCGGCGAGGTTCCGCACCGTCACCTGTTTGCCCGCGAACTCCACCTTGCCGCCCGCCGAGCGCTCGCTGGCCAGCGGCACCAGCTCGCTGACCGGGAAATCGCGCTCGGCGAGGATGGCGAGCAGGGTCTCGCCCACGGCGCCGGTGGCGCCGACCATCGCAACCTTGTAACTCGTCTTCTTGCTCATCGGGTGGGTTCTGTCTGGGGTGTGGGAAAGGCACGCCGGCCGCGGCCGGCGCTTCGGGATTCAGGAACTTCGGGAATGCCGCGCATGCGGGCCGAAATCGAAACACGCCGGCTCATTGTCCACCGCCGCGGCGGCCATGACACGGCGGTGATCGGTCGCAGCGAGGGCGATAGGCGGGCCGGGCAGCGCGTTGTCGGGCACGGACAGGTGCGGCATCCGTCACGCCCCCGCCATGGCGCGGACGGCGGGATAGATCTCGTCCGCCATCCAGTAATACGCCAGCGCCATCGCGAACAGGGTGCCGAACGTCCACAGCATCCAGCGCCGGCGGCGCCAGGCCGCGCGGTACGCCGAGCACTGCAGCGGCAAGTCGGCCAGGTAGGCCGCGCAATAACAGGCATTCGCCAGCACCGCCAGCACGAGCAGGGCCAGCACCGGCTCGAACTTCAGCGCGGCGCGGAAGTACGGCCACGCGGCCACGACCCAGCCGACCACCACGGCGGCCAGCAGCAGGTTGAAGGCGATGCGGCGCGACTCCCAGTAACGGATCGCGTCACCGAGTGCGTCCCGCAGCGGGATATGCGCGGGTTTCGACAATGTCGTCATGGCCAATCCTCCGCCGCCTTCAAGCTATGCGTGGCTGCACCTCGCCCACGTCGCCGCACTGCGCGCGGTGGCGCAGCGCGTGGTCCATCAGCACCAGCGCCATCATCGCCTCGGCGATGGGCGTGGCGCGGATGCCGACGCAGGGGTCGTGACGGCCCTTGGTGACCACTTCCACCGGCTCGCCGGCCAGGTTCACGCTGTGGCCGGGAATCAGGATGCTGGAGGTGGGCTTCAGCGCGATCGAGGCGACCACTGCCTGCCCCGTGCTGATGCCGCCAAGGATGCCACCGGCATGATTGGACGTAAAGCCGTCCAAACGCATTTCGTCGCGATGCTCGCTGCCGCGCTGCGCGACCGCCGCGAAGCCGTCGCCGATCTCCACACCCTTCACCGCGTTGATCGACATCAGCGCGCTGGCGAGGTCGCCGTCCAGCTTGCCGTAGATCGGCTCGCCCCAGCCCGGCGGCACGCCTTCGGCCACCACGGTCACCCGCGCGCCCACCGAGTCGCCGGACTTGCGCAGCGCGTCCATGTATTTCTCCAGCTCGGGAACCTGCGCCGCGTCCGGCCAGAAGAACGGGTTCTGCTCCACCGCGGCCCAGTCGAAGCCGGCCGGCACGATCCCGCCCAGCTGCGCCAGGTGGCCGCGCACGCGCACGCCGTAGCGCTCGGCCAGCCATTTCTTCGCGACCACCGCGGCCGCCACGCGCATCGTGGTCTCGCGCGCCGAGGAACGCCCGCCGCCGCGCGGGTCGCGGATGCCGTACTTCTGCCAGTAGGTGTAGTCGGCGTGGCCGGGGCGGAAGGTCTGCGCGATATCGCCGTAGTCCTTGCTGCGCTGGTCGGTGTTGCGGATCAGCAGCGCGATCGGCGTGCCGGTGGTCTTGCCCTCGTACACGCCGGAGAGGATCTCCACCTCGTCCGCCTCGCGCCGCTGCGAGGTATGCCGCGACTTGCCGGTGGCGCGGCGGCCGAGGTCGTGGCGGAACTCCTCCGCACCGATCGCCAGCCCCGGCGGGCAGCCGTCGATCACGCAGCCGATGGCCGGCCCGTGGCTTTCGCCGAAGGTGGTGACGGTGAAGAGCTTGCCGAAGGCGTTGCTGGACACGGGGTTTGGACGTCCATTCGGGGGAGTTGAGCTTTACAGCTTAACCGTGTTGGGACGGTCTTGCTTGCGTTTTGGGCTTGGTCCTTATCGTTGGTCGCGAGCGACGAAGCGGTTTCGTGCGCCTGCCGGCGCCCGAGCTACTTCTCTTTTGCTTGTCCAAAAGAGAAGTAGCCAAGAGAAAACGACAC
>OFTX01000037.1_pt1 | contig 81183 bp, 84 predicted proteins | sample 1775051 | NCBI WGS metagenome assembly OFTX01 (sample SAMN08195772, study PRJEB24354) | sludge metagenome | isolation source: sludge from phenol fed wastewater aerobic bioreactor A | place: India: Nagpur | collected 2016-09-15 | reverse complement strand
ACGTGATGCGCACGGTGGACGGCGTGTCGCCCGTGACGGGCGCCGCCGTGCTCGGCACCTTGGCGCTGTTCATCGTCGCCTACGGCATCGTGTTCTCGTTCGGCATCTATTACATGAACCGCCTGATCAATCTGGGGCCCGACGACGGCGGCCACGGCGCGGATGACGTCGGCTTCGTCGCCGGCAACCGCATGGCGGCCGCCAAGCCCGCCGATCGCGACATCTGAGAAAGGGGACGCGCCATGGCTTCCATGGAAATGTATCTCCCGCTGATCTGGGCCGCGCTGATCGGCGTCGCGGTGGCGATGTACATCGTCCTCGACGGTTTCGATCTCGGCATCGGCGTGCTATTTCCCTTCACCAAAAGCGAGACCGAACGCGACCAGATGATGCGCACCATCGCGCCGTTCTGGGACGGCAACGAGACCTGGCTGATCCTCGGCGGCGTCGGCCTATTCGTCGCCTTCCCGCGCGCCTATGCGGTGATCATGCCGGCGCTTTACATTCCGGTGATCGTGATGCTGGTGGCGCTGGTGTTCCGCGGCGTCGCCTTCGAATTCCGCACCGTGTCGCGCAGCAAGACCGGCTGGAGTTTCGCCTTTACCATCGGATCGGTGATTGCCGCATTCGCGCAGGGCGTCAACCTCGGCGGCCTGGTGCAGGGCATCGCGGTCACCAAAGGCGAGTTCTCCGGCGGGCATTTCGACTGGGCAACGCCGTTCGCGTTCCTGTGCGGCCTGTCGCTGATCGCCGGCTACGCGCTGCTCGGCACCACATGGCTGCACATGAAAACCGACGGCAAGGTCGCGGCGCGCCCGGTCATGCGTGACGGCGCGCCGGTCGAATGCCGCGGGGCCGTCGCCCGCCGCACAGAGCTGATCGAGAAGCTGGCGAGCCTTCCGCCGGTTCCTGCCGCGCTCGACCAGTTCGTCCAGCATTTCGGCGCGGACATGGTGGCCGAGGTCACCGGCCGCTCGCGTCGTATCGTGCGCAAGGGACAGCGCCTTGTGGTCGAGACCCGCGCGGCGTCCGCCAATCTCGCCGAGACCCAGGCCTTCATGGACGACATGAAGCGCGTGCTCGTGTTCAGCGATGCCGGCGGTACGGGCCGCAGCTACCATGCGGAGCTGTCGGCACGGAACACGCGGCTTCGCGTCCACTATCTGCTTGAGCCGGGCTGGAAAGCCGACGCCGCGATCCAAGGCCTCGGCCGCACCCACCGCACCAACCAGGCGCAGCCGCCGCTCTTCCGTCCGATCGCGACCAATGTGAAGGCGGAGAAGCGCTTCCTATCGACCATCGCGCGCCGGCTCGACACGCTGGGCGCGATCACGCGCGGACAGCGCCAGACCGGCGGCCAGGGCCTGTTCCGACCCGAGGACAATCTGGAGAGCCACTATGCGCGCGATGCGCTTCGCCAGCTCTACATCCTGATCGTCCGCGGCAAGATCGAAGGGTGCTCGCTCCAGCGGTTCGAGGACACGACCGGCCTGAAGCTGATGGACGACAACGGCATCAAGGACGAGCTCCCGCCGATCACAACCTTTCTCAACCGCCTGCTCGCGCTCACCATCGACCTGCAGGACGTCCTGTTCGCCGCCTTCGAGCAGCTTCTGACCGCCAAGGTCGAGGGCGCGATCGCCGCCGGCATCTACGACATCGGACTGGAGACGCTGCGCGCGGAGAGCTTCGTCGTCACCGATCGCCAGACCATCTACACCCATCCCGGCACCGGCGCGGAAACCAGCCTGCTGACCATCCAACAGCGCGAGCGCAACCGGCCGATGACCGCCGAGGAGGCGATGGCTTGGCTCGACGATCCGGTCGCCAAGTTGCTGGTCAACGAGCGCTCCCACCGCGCCGCGGTTCAGCTTCCAGCGCCTTCGCTGATGCTCGACGACGGGGAGATCGAACGCCGCGTGCGGCTGATCCGGCCGATGGAGCAGCATCACGCCTCCATCCGCATGATGGACGAAAGCCATTGGATCGCCGCCAGTCGCGCCGAGTTCACCGCCGCCTGGAACGCCGAGATCGCGGAGGTGCCAGCCTATTCCGATTCCACGATCCACATCGTCGCTGGCCTGCTGCTGCCGATCTGGAAGCGGCTGCCCAACGAGTCGAGCCGTGTCTATCGGCTCCAGACCGATGACGGGGAACGGATCATCGGCCGCCGCGTGTCGCCCGCATGGGTCGCCAACGCCACGACAGTCGGAACGACGAACCTGTCCGCCGACCATGCCTATGCCGCGCTCATCGAGGGCAAGACAATCCTCGATCTCGCCGAAGGCCTCCAACTCCGTCGCGTGCGCGTCATGGGCGCCGATCGCATCGAACTCTCCGGCTTCACCGACGCGATGCGCGAGCGCCTGCGCGCCTTTGGCCTCTTCAGCGAGATCATCTCGTGGAAGCTCCGCTTCTTCGTGCCCGTCGGCGCGGACGGCGCGACCATCATCGGCAAGCTGATCGGCACCTACCCGATCCAGCGCGTCGGCGAGCGGGAGGCAGCGTGATGGCCCGTCTCGACGCATCCGATCTCGCGCAACGTCTCGGCCGACAGGCCGAGGCGGTGTGCCGCCATTATCTCAGCAATGGCCACCGTCAGGGCAACTACTGGCAGGTGGGCGACGCCCGTAACACTAAGGGCCGCTCGATGTACGTCCGGCTCAAGGACTCGCCCAAAGGCCCCGCCGGGAAATGGACTGACGCCGCTACCGGCGAGCATGGAGACCTCCTCGACGTCATCCGCGAGAGCTGCGGCCTCATCGACTTCAAGGATGTCGCCGACGAGGCTCGGCTCTTCCTCAGCATGCCACCACCAGCGCCGGAACCCTCCGCCTTCCAGCCGCTGGCGCCCGCACCACATGGATCGCCCGAAGCCGCACGGCGCCTCATCCGCATGTCGCAGCCGATTGCGGGCACAATCGTCGCGGCGTATCTCCGGCAACGCGGCATTACGGATCTCCGTGGAGCCGGAAATCTGTATTTCCACCCGCACTGCTATTATCGCCCGGACGAGCATGCGCCGACCGAGACTTGGCCGGCCATGATCGCCGCTGTCACTGACCTCGACGGCATGATCACCGGGGCGCATCGCACCTGGCTCGACTCACGACGCCACGACAAGGCGCCATTCGAAACCCCGCGCCGGGCGATGGGCGATCTCCTCGGCAACGCGGTCCGCTTTGGCGCTGGTGGCGAAGTGATGGCAGCCGGCGAAGGCATCGAGACGGTCCTTTCAATCCGCCAGGTCGTGCCCAACATGCCGATGGTGGCGGCGCTCTCCGCGGCACATCTCGCCGCCATCCTGTTCCCGGACACGCTGCGGCGGCTCTACATCCTGCGCGATGACGATCCGGCAGGCGATGGTGCGCGTGACAGCCTGATCGAACGGGCGAACGCGGCCGGGATCGAGGCGATCGTGATCTCTCCACAGCTCGGGGACTTCAACGAGGATCTCCGCACCCTCGGCATCGCGACATTGCGCAGTCAGACTCGGGTACAGCTCGGGCCGCAGGACGTCGCACGCTTCATGGCGCTGGCGGCATAGCCGGTAAGGAAGCGGCAGCGGCCCCGCCGCCGTACTCGCTCAGACGCAGCGGATCGGAGAGGACCGCGCCTCGGCCTTCGAGAGGGCGATCGGCCCACAGGCAGGCCGGCCCGGCAATGGCTGCGGCCGACTATTTTCCGGCGCGGCCCCAAGGGGCCGCTTTCCATCGCGAAACAAAATAGCCGGCCTCCGCCATCCTCCGCTGACGCTCCGGCCCTCGCTCGCGCTCCGGGTGCAGGGCCGCCCCGCCGGTGTGCTTCGTCGCCATGAAGGCCGCGACGGTCGCGGTCCATCCGACGGAGCATCCGATGCGCGATCTCGACGACTACGAACCGCACCACGAATCCTCACCGACTGACCACGTCCTCAACGAATTGCAGCTCCACGGCTACCGGCCTTTCGCCGACGAACCCGATCAGCGGCTTCTGCCGGACGGCAACGCGGTCGCGGGCGCGGTCGCCGACATCTTCGACGCCCTGATCGTGACCCTGGAGGACACGCGCCTCGAACCCGACCTCGACGATCTCCTCTGGTCGACCGTGAACGTCTTTCATCGCGCCGCCGAACGGATCAACCGCGAGCTCGACGACAACGAGCAGGCCCAAAAGCGCTCCCAACGCGAACAGGACGGCAGCGAGGTGAAGTCGGTCGATCTCGAGCGCCTGATCGCCGAGGGCAAGACACAGGTCGAACGCCAGACCGCCTTCGAACTGATGCGCGACCAGGCCGCCGAGCACTACGAACGCCAGGTCGGCAAAGCCTGGCTCCCGCGGTCAGGATCGAAGGTCAATCATCGCAACCTCACCTCGGCGATGATCGACAGCCGCGACTTCATCATGGCGAAGAAGCGTGCCGAGCAGGAAGTGCTCCTGCCGCCTGGACCGAAGATCGCCGTCACCGGCGGGCTCGATTTCGACAACCATCACCTCATCTGGGCCAAGCTCGACCAGGTTCACGAGAAGCACCCCGACATGGTGCTGATCCACGGCAAGTCGCCGAAGGGTGCCGAGAAGATCGCTTCTCTCTGGGCCAGGAATCGCAATGTCCCACAGATCGGCTTTGCACCCGACTGGACGAAGCACGGCCGGGCAGCACCCTTCAAACGCAATGACGAGATGCTGCAAATCCTGCCGAAGGGCGTGCTGCACTTCCCCGGCACCGGCATCAATGACAACCTCGCCGACAAAGCCAAGAAGCTCGGCATCCCGGTGTGGAAATTCGGCGGCGCGTAAGCGCCGCCGCATCGGGCACCTGCTAAACGGCCAAGCCTATGGCATAACGCAACGAATGCAGCGACTGAAGCCACTCCCGAAACCGGCACGTTCGGACGCCGTTCTCGCTGCGGTTTTCCTGGAGAATGCCACCGTGAAGGCTGCAGCCGCCGAATGGGCGGCGGATCAAGGATTCGACAATCAAGCCCTTCATGCGATTGCAATTGCCATCGAACTCCTCCTCAAATCCTATCTGCTTAACGTCGCGACCGATGATGTTTGGAACCGCGCGAACATCGGGCACGATCTCGCCAAGGCACTCCATTATTCGGCTCAAGCCGGCTTGGTGCCTCCTTCACGCATCGAGTGGATTATCAGCCACCTCCATCCGCATTTTCAGCGTGGCGGGTTTCAGCGCGAGCCGTCGAGGAAATGGCCACCAGGCTTTGCGGATGACGCAGGTGAGGTCGCACGGCAGCTCGCGCAGACAGTACGGCTTCACCAACGTCACGGCCACATCGACTCGGCTTCCAGCCCGGAGAAGACCACTCCCCGCTGAATGGCGCTGGTCCTTGGTCCAGCCGATGGCCTGACGCCATCAACCCGTAAAGGGTCGGACTACGCATAGCGTGCCGCCGCGCCGGCGTTGCCTGCGCGGTGATTGCGGCCATCGGCCGAACACATCGGGCGCCTGTCAGCGGGGGGATGGTCCTCCGCTCGAAACAGGAGCCGGATCGATGTCCTTCCCCGACGCACACGCCTTCGCCTTCAGCCTCGCCACCACGCTGATGGCCGTCATCGTCATCTTCCGCGCGGGCGACGGCACTCTCTCGGTGACACCCGCAAACGAATACGACGGCGACGTCTCGGAGATCGTCCACGAGGTCGATCCCTTCGCGCCATGACGGCGCGCCACCCTTCCAGGCGACGCGGAGACCCCTGCGGTTTCCGCTCCCGACGGAGCACAGCTTTTGCTATGCTCCCGAATGCGCCGTGGTGGTGGTGGAAGGCGCGACCGTCAGAATTTGCTCTTTCGGAGACACCACCATGATTATCCTCGGCATTGTCCTATCCTTCGCAGCCATCGGCATCTTGTGCTGGTTGCTGTTCACGCTCGCGGTGTTCGCACTGCCATTCTTCGCGGGCGTGACCGCCGGCACCTGGGCCTATGACACTGGCGCGGGCTGGCTCGGCGCCATCCTTATCGGCATGCTCGGCGCCGGCCTGACGTTGGGCGTGGGGCAGCTCTTGCTTGGAATTGTCCGCCCGCTCTGGGCACGCCTGCTGATCGCGCTGGCATTTGTCGCACCCGCGGCGATCGCCGGCTTCCACGCCACGCATGGCATCGTGAAACACACCATGCCGTCGGAGACCTGGCAGCTCGTGTTCTCCGTCATCGGTGCGGTCGCGGTCGGCGTCACCGCGTTCGCGCGCGTCGCTGGGATGGCAAGCACCGGCCCGTCCAGCCAGGGCATTGCACCAGCCTGACACCACGACGGAACCGTCGCCGGGACGACCAGTCGGGGGTTTCAGCCCTCAGCGTTGTGCAGTTGGAGAGGGAGCCGCGTCACCGGAACCTGACTGAAGCCCATCGTGCGGCCGCCTCAACAGCGCCCGGATTTCTGCTCGGCGCCTCTGTGCGCGGGAACGGTGCAACACGAAGTCGAGGGCGTCATCTCCACTGGCCGACTTCGAAACGAAAGCTCGACCCTCGCCTGTACAAGGGGAGGACGGGTCGCAGATGATCTTCAGCTTGCGCCGTCTGCTGGTTGCGACCGGGTCGCCATGATCTTCCGTTCCTGATTGTCTCCAGACCGCTCCGAACGGCCTCTCCAATGGCCTGATCTGACCGAAGGACGGCTGCGCCTCGACCGCCTATGCCGCAACGGCGCGTCCCGACTTTCTTCCCCTGCCGGCCAAGGCCGTCATTCCTCGCGAAACAACAAAGTCGTTCCTGCCATCCTCCGCGTTGCTCCGGTCGCAAGCGATGCGGCGTCGGTCGCCTCCGGCCTGTCGATCGCCATCGAGGCCGCAATGGAGCGGTCCCGAAAACGAAACGGAGACTTACAATGGCGACCATCGGCACCTTCAAGAAGACCGGCTCGAACGAGTTCACCGGCGAAATCGTAACCCTCAGCGTCCAAGCCAAGGGCGTGCGCATCGTCCCCGACACCCGCGCCACCGGCGAGAACGCCCCCAGCCACCGGGTTCTGGTCGGCCGCGCGGAAATCGGCGCCGCCTGGTCCAAGCGCTCCAACGAGGGCCGCGACTATCTGGGCCTCAAGCTCGACGATCCGAGCTTCAACGCCCCCATCTACGCCAACCTCTTCGACGACGAGGACGGCGACACCCACTCGCTGATCTGGTCCCGCCCGACCCGCCGCGGCGACTGAGCCCCGAGCAAGGCCCCGGCCGAACAGGCCGGGGCCTTTCCACTGCTAGCGCGAATCACTTCGGCCGCCCGGCGAGGGCACCGCCAGCCCTGAGACGCCGATTACCCTCGCAATGGGCGCAAAGAACGACTATTATAGTCGTAGTTCTGGCAAGCGTGTGTCCGTCGGTGGGAGGTGATCATGCATGATCACCGCCCGACAATCGCGGGCCGCACGCGCGTTGCTGGGGTGGACACAGGAGACGCTCGCTGACAAGGCCCGGACATCGCTAACCGCGCTCAAGCGCCTTGAGTCCGAAAGTGGATTAGAGGTGTACGAGTCGACGCGCGATCAGGTGCGAAGGGCGCTTGAAACAGCCGGTATCGTCCTGCTTTCCACCGACAAGGGCGAAGGAGTGCTGCTGCTCCATGAGCGGGACGACCGGCCGACGAGGCGTTAGCAGCGCCGTGATCGCGTGGCGCACACCATCCATCGCACGTTGTCACAGTAATGCCGGGCACGAGTGTTAACGAATGCTTTCCGCGCGAATATAGTCGCCTGATGGAATCCGCGATGCCGCCGTTTCTCGATGCGCCTCCGATCAGCCAGACCCTCACGGCCTATGACCGCGAGCATATGGTTCTCTATCTGCGCCTGCTCGATTCCTCGCGCGACGGAGCTGATTGGCGCGAAGCCGTCCAGATTCTCTTTGGCCTCGATACGGCACGTGAGCCGCAGCGGTGCCGCCAGGTCCATGACACGCATCTCGCCCGCGCGCAGTGGATGACCGAGCACGGCTATCGAGACTTGGTCCGCTCCGCACAGTGATCGCCGCGATGCCGTTTCGGCACCACCCTTTGCCGGCCCTCTGACTTCCACTGAACAACCCAGCCGGGAATCCTGACTCTCCCACAAATTCAAAGACTAGGGAGGATCGCGATGACACCAGATGCTTCCGGCTGGCGTTCATCGGAACGCTATGCGCACGTCGCCGACATGACCGCGTCCGACGTCGCGTGGGAATGGCTGCGCCGCAACGAAACCTACGACAGGGATTTTCAAGCGCTCGGCGACAGCGAAAGTGATCTGCGCACGCTGACCGACGGGATCGGGCAGCGGTGGGGGTTGCGATTTCCCCGTAGACCCGATGCAGGCACCTCCCGAAGCGCAGGTGATCTGGCTTCCCCAGGAAGACACAAGCGCCATCGTTCTTGGCCCACCTCCGGATATTCCGTCCGCAAGCGCTGATCCCCAACCGACGATCGACGCCGCCGTAAGCGTCGATGTCGGCAGCGAGACCCATCTGGTTCTCGATCTCGGAAACGGTCAGCGCGTAGCGCTTGTTCATCCGTCCGAGACACGACCCGCCAAATCTCTTGGCGCCTTCATCCCGCTCGGCCTGGAAGGCTTCGACCGGCTCCAATCGGTCGCCCGCTTGCTCTCCGCCCTCCATGGCCGCGCCATACCGCCCGACACCCGACTGACACGGCAGCAACGTGCTCGGCTGTGCCGGATGCTGCAGGCCTTCGACGGTCATCGCGCGGGCGCGACCCAGCAAGAAATTGCGCAGGTCATATTTCGGATCGGCGCTCTCGGTCGCGACGACTGGCAGGCATCTTCCGCCCGCCACGCCACCAAAGCCCTGCTTCGAGATGCCCGCGCGATGATGGTGGGTGGGTATCGCACGTTGCTTCGTCATCGGCGGCAACTTTAGCCGATCTCCATCCGACTCTTGGTGGGCGAATTTAGGCCCCCCTGAATTCGCCCTGCATCTCGCCGGCCCTGCTTCGCCAACGTGGCCTTCGTTACCCGCCGCTTCCCGGCGGCCCCAACGAACCCACGGAGGCCCTCCCATGCGACCTGATCTCGCCGTTCTCCCGCCGCGCTACCTGCGCACCAAGGAAGCCGCCGAATTCCTCAGCCTATCGGCCCGCACCCTCGAAAAGCATCGGACTTACGGAACGGGTCCGGCCTATCGCAAGCTCGGCGGTCGCGTCGTTTATGCGGTCGACGATCTTGAGGCCTGGGCCGAGCGCGGCGCCGTCACCTCCACCTCCGATCCGCGCGGCAGCGTGCTTCCGGCCAAGCGCCATACGCCTGCGCCGCCGGCACATGCCGGACGATACGCGCGCTGATCGCCCCCGGATTCCCGAATGGCGGCGCGACACCAGTCCCTCTCGGAGCGCGGGCAGCTCGATCTGTTCCGTGCGCTCCCCGGCGAGTTCGCAGCACGAGACGCACAGGATCTCATGGCCTATCCGTTTTTCTCCCTCTCCAAATCGCACCGCGTCGCGCCGATCGACTTCGCCGCCGGCAATGTGTCGATCCGCGTCGAGGCCGTGCCCGATCACGGCATGGCGACCATTTGGGACGCCGACATCCTGATCTGGGCGGCGAGCCAGATCGTCGAGGCGCGTGACGCCGGCCTGCGCACGTCGCGCCTGATGGTCGCCACGCCCTATGAAATTCTCAAATTCATCGGCCGCGGCACGTCCTTACGCGACTATCAGCGCTTGAAGGCCGCGCTCGATCGTCTGCAATCCACGACGGTCTGCACCTCGATCCGCCAATCCGCCGAGGGCCGGCGTCATCGCTTCTCGTGGATCAACGAGTGGAAGGAGCGCACCAACCGCAACGGCAAGCCGGACGGGATCGAGATGATCGTCCCGGACTGGTTTTATCAGGCCGTTCTCGACGATGCGCTCGTGCTGACGATCGACCGGGCCTATTTCGATCTCACAGGCGGGCTCGATCGCTGGCTCTATCGCCTGGTGCGCAAGCACGGCGGGCGCCAGCGCAATGGCTGGCGATTCGACTTTCGCCACCTCCACCAGAAATCCGGCGCGTTGTCACCGTACAAACGCTTCGCCTTCGAGCTGCGCGACATCATCCGTCGCCAGCCGCTTCCCGGCTACACGCTGTTCCTCGAGATCGAGGCCGGCGGCCGAACGTTGCTCGCTTTCGAGCGGACGCCGCCCTGTGGAAAAGCTGTGAAAGGCTTCGTGCCATCGGGAACCCGAAAGCGCGTGCCATCAGGAACCGGCCCCTCGTGCCAACGGGAACCGAAACACGGCCTAACCCACGACAGCAGAACCGAAAATCGCCTCGCTAACTTAGAATCTAACAGAGAATCTAACTTTGAAGAGCGCGCGCGAGAGGTGGAAAACCTCGTCCGGCAGGCCGCGAACGCGCTAAGCGCCGCTGGCAAGCGGCGCACCAGCAGCGCCGCTCTTACCAACGCTGGCGCGGCGAGAAACGGGACCTCCGGCCCTCCGCAGCTTCCCTTCGGTCCACGCCCGGGAGGCCGCCGATGATCGTGGCCTTCCTCAACCAGAAGGGCGGCGTCGGCAAGACGACGCTGGCGCTGCACCTAGCCGGCGAATGGGCCGGTAGGGGAAAGCGGGTCACGCTCGTCGATGCGGACCCCCAGGGTTCGGCGCTCGACTGGTCGCAGCAACGCGCCCGCGAGCACGCGCCGCGCCTGTTCGGCGTCGTCGGCCTGGCGCGCGACACGCTCCACCGTGAGGCGCCCGAGCTGGCGCGCGATGTCGATCATGTGGTGATCGACGGGCCGCCGCGCGTCGCCGGGCTGATGCGATCCGCGCTGCTCGCCGCCGACCTCGTGCTGATCCCCGTGCAGCCGTCGCCGCTCGATGGTTGGGCCTCGGCCGAGATGCTGGCGCTCCTGTCGGAGGCGCGCATCTATCGGCCGGAGCTTCGCGCTCGCTTCGTCCTCAATCGCTGCGGCGCGCGCACCGTGATCGCCCGCGAGACGGCCGAGACGCTCGCCGACCACGATCCGCCAGTGCTGCGCACGGCGATCGGACAGCGCGTCATCTACGCCGACGCCGCGCAATCGGGCCGGCTCGCTTTCGAGATCGACGACGACGGACCCGCCGCGCGCGAGATCGCGGCGCTCGTCACCGAGCTCGAAAGGATCTCACCATGAGCGAGCGATCCGAACGGCGCGGCTTTGCGGCACGTCCGACCAATCAAGAGGCCTGGATCAAGGCCGCAGATGCCACCGCGCCGCGCGCGCCGGACGATGAAGCCTTCACCGCCCGCATGACGATCGACGTCACGCCCGCCTTACGTGGACGGATCAAGATCGCTGCCTTCCGGCGCGGCGTTACCGTTGCCGACATGCTGCGCGAGATGCTCGCGCGCGAATTCCCACACATCGAAGGAGACCCCTCATGACCGGCGCCGCGGCCCCCCGCGCGCGCGGCGGCCCGACGCCGACCGCACGCCACCAAGACAATCTCACCCATGTCGAACTGACCTGGGTTGAGAAGAAGATCGAGAACTGGATCCGCTTCGGCACGCACGCCCACGAACAGATTCTCGATCGCCGTCGGCGTGTCCTGTCTTTTCGCCCCGGCGCGGTCTTCGCCTTCGTGCGCTGGGCCTCGAATGACTTCGGAACGATCATCTCGCGCATCGACGTCGTGCGCTCGGTTGCGCGCGGCGAGACGTACCAGACGCTGCCTTTCGTTCGTCCTGGCGGCGAAATCCTGCTGAAGGTCGAGAGCTGGCCCAGGGTCGAGCGCGTGCTGCAGGCGATCGACGCCATCGAGCGCATCGGCATCGATCCCGAAGCGGTTTCGCCCGATCATTGGCGTCACGTCCACAACCGGCTCGCTGCTGGACACGAGCCGCGCACCTACACGCTCGACCATCATCGCGCATTCCTGCTGCGCCGAAAGGCCGAGTCGTGAGCCGCGCCGGACTTCTCCTGGCGACGACGCTCGCCGCGCTCAGCGTCGGCTATCCCGGCCTCACGCCGATGCCCATCAAGCTGATCTGGAACGCATCGGCGAGCGCGCCCATCGGGTTCTATTCGATCGACTTCGACGGGCCGCTCGACGTTACCGATCTCGTTGCGGTCGATGCGCCCGAGCCGCTCGCGACATTCCTCGCCGAGCGCGGCTACCTGCCCAAGGGCGTGCCGCTGATGAAGCGCATCCTCGCCGTCTCCGGGCAGACCGTTTGCCGTTCGAACCTCACTATCACCGTCGATGGTGTGGAGGTCGGTGCGGCACTGGAGCGCGATCGCGCAGGCCGCGATCTTCCCGTCTGGCAAGGCTGCCGCCGGGTCCAGACTGGCGAAGTCTTCCTCATGAACTGGCAGGTCCGCGACAGCCTCGACGGCCGCTACTTCGGCCTGATCTCGACCGACCAGATCATCGGCCGTGCCGTCCCACTGTGGACCGATGAAGACGGCACCGGCCGCTTCGAATGGCGTGCGCCGACACGCTGACCGCCTTCCCATTCGGCGGGAGCGGTGCTCGCCGATGGCTGTCCCAATCCCCACCGCGAAGGAGACTGACATGCCCCAGATTGGCGAATTCACGCGCGACGAGACCGGCTTCGTCGGGCATCTGACGACGCTGGTTTTGAACCAGGACGTCATAATCATCGCAGCCGAACCGACCGAGGTTGAGAACGCACCGCAGTATCGCGTGCATGTCTTCGACGGCATGAACAATGAGCCGGGCGCGGAGATCGGCGCCGGATGGAAACGCTCCGGAGAGAAGGCCGGCGAATACGTCGCGCTGCTGATCGACGATCCGACATTCCCGCACCCGATCCGCGCCAACATGTTCCGCGACGACGATGGCGGCTCGGCCTGGTCGCTGCATTGGTCGCGTCCGCGCGATCGCGGCGAGAAGGACTGAGCGATGCTTGGCTCTCGTCAACCGAGGAGCCGTTCGATTGCGTCCGGGCCGCGCTGCGCTGCCCGGCGCATGGCTCTCCTCCTCCTTTCCGGCCTTAGCCTCGCGAGCATCATGCCGGCGATCACGATGGCGCAGGACTTGGGCGCCGATCGACCGTCGCCACGCGATCCCTATGGCGATCATATCGCCGAGGCTTCGCGGCGCTTCGGCGTTCCGATCGCATGGATCAGGGCGGTGATGCGTGCCGAAAGTGCAGGCGATCCACGCGCCCTTTCGCCGAAGGGCGCGATGGGCCTGATGCAGATCATGCCGCCCACTTGGGCAGGCTTGCGCCTTCGCCACCGTCTCGGCGCTGATCCTTATGATCCGCATGACAACATCATCGCCGGCGCCGGCTACATCCGCGAGCTGTTCGATCGCTACGGATCGCCCGGCTGGATCGCGGCCTACAATGCCGGTCCTGGTCGTTACGAGGACTCGCTGAAGGGCCGGGCGCTGCCCGCGGAAACGCGCGCCTATGTCGCCATCGTCGCGCCGTCGGTGACCAGCGGCGATGCGACTTGGCCGATCGTGGCCGCCGCGGCCGATGCACTCGCCTGGACACGCGCGCCGCTGTTCATCGCGCAAGCTGAGCGCATATCGATACCCGTTCCCGTACCGGCCGAGCGCGCTTCCGATGCCGCGATGACGACATCGTCCGTGCGCGATGTTTCCGCCATCGAGCCGCAGTCGGGCGGGCTGTTTGTCCCGCGTTCGGGCCAAAGGAATGCGCCATGAGCAGCCCGGTTCCTGATCGCACGATAGCGTGCTCAAGCGCGTCATGGTGTGCGTTGAGGGTAGAGGCAGGCAACACGACCGGACGATGGCAGGATAAAAGGCCGCGAGGTGCGGCTTGGGTCGGTTGTGGTTTTTCAATAGGTTATGAGGCGATTTCGCGATGTGCGGGATTTCCCCGCACCTCACGACTACGCCGATTTTCCTGCGATTTCCTGTGCTTGGCGCGATGTGCGAGGCATCAGCCATGACCGGCGACAGTGATTTCCGCATCCGGCCGGGCCGCATCCGCTCGACCCGTGCGCAGCAGGCTCGTCCCTTCATCGCGCAGGCTCTCGCCGCGGCGAAGAAGGCCGGGGCCGGCGTCTCACGCTCCGGCCGGATCGTGTCCGGCAACCGCTCGCGCTTCGGGCGGGGCCAGCGTGCGAGCATCCAGGCGAACCGGCTGCTCACCGCGCGAACGCGCGGCGCTGTCATCAAGGCGCGCGTCGTGCGCCAGACATCGCGCTCGGCGCCGCTCGCGACCCACCTCAATTATCTGCGCCGCGAAGGCGTGACCCGCGATGGGGAGAAGGCCCATCTCTTCGGTCCCGGGGGCGACGACGCCGATCCGAAGGCCTTTGCGGAACGGTGCCAGGACGACCGCCACCATTTCCGGTTCATCGTCTCGCCCGACGATGCGCCCGACATGGCCGACCTGCGGTCCTTCACCCGCGATCTCGTCACGCAGATGGAAAAGGATCTCGACACCCGCCTCGATTGGGTGGCGGTCGACCACTGGAACACCGAGCATCCCCATGTCCACCTGATCGTGCGCGGGGTCCGTGACGACGGGCAGGACCTCGTCATCTCACGCGACTACATCAAGGAAGGAATGCGCGACCGCGCGCGTGACCTCATCACGCAGGAATTAGGGCCGCGCACCGACCTCGACATCCAGCGCAGCCTGAAACGCCAGGTCGATGCCGAGCGCTTCACGCAGCTTGACCGCCAGCTTATCCGCGATGGCCATGCCACGGGCGTCATCGAGACGGCGATCGATCCGAACGTCCGGCTCGACGAATTTCATGCGCTGAAGGTCGGACGGCTCCGCAAGCTGGAAACACTCGGCCTCGCCGAGCAGGTCGGCCCCGGTCAATGGGCGATCGACACGAAGGCCGAGGCGACTCTGCGTGAACTCGGCGAGCGCGGCGACATCATCAAACGCATGCACCGGGCTTTGACGGATCGCGGCATCGAACGCGGCTCGGCGGGCTATGTGCTCGCGGCCGAAAGCCTCGATGCGCCCGTGATCGGCCGATTGGTCGATCGCGGTCTTGATGACGAGCTGAAGGGCTCCGCCTACGCCGTGGTCGACGGCGTCGACGGCCGCACCCATCACATCAAGCTGCCCGATCTCGAAGCCGCCGGTGACAGCGCGGCGGGTTCGATCGTCGAGTTGCGTGCGTTCGATGATGCACAGGGACAGCGCCGGGTCGCAATCGCCGTCCGCTCCGATCTCGATATCGATCGTCAGGTCACGGCAACCGGCGCGACTTGGCTCGATCGGCAGAACATCGCGCGCGAACCTGCCGCCCTGTCCGAGGCCGGCTTCGGCGCCGAGGTACGGCAGGCGCTGGATCGACGCGCGGATCATCTGGTCGGACAGGGCTTCGGCGAGCGACACGGCCAGCGTGTCACCTTCAATCGCGGGCTGATCGACACGCTGCGCCGTCGCGAGCTGGAAGCGGCCGGCGAAAAACTCTCCGCCGAAACAGGCCAGCCGTTCAATCGCGCGGGAAGCGGCGAGTATGTTGCCGGCACCTACCGCCAGCGTTTGGCACTCGCCTCCGGCCGCTTTGCCATGCTGGACGACGGCCTCGGCTTCCAACTCGTGCCCTGGTCACCCTCTCTGGAAAAGCACCTCGGCAAGCATGTTTCCGGCGTCGCCCGCGATGATGGCGGCATCGACTGGAGCTTTGGCCGCAAACGAGGGCTCGGCCTCTAACCTCTCTCCGAAAGGACCGTTCCAATGTCCGCCACGAAGATCCTATGGGGCCAGATCCTCACCGTTTTCCTGATCGTCCTCGCCACCACTTGGGGCGCAACGGAATGGGTGGCTTGGCGATTGGCGTTCCAGCCGGAGTTGGGCGCGCCGTGGTTCACGCTGTTCGGCTTTCCTTTCTATCTGCCACCCTCCTTCTTCTGGTGGTGGTACGGCTTCGACGCCTACGCACCCGCGATCTTCGTCGAAGGCGCTTTCATCGCGGCGTCCGGTGGCTTCATCTCGATCGCCGTCGCCATCGGCATGTCGGTCTGGCGTGCACGCGAGGCCAAGAAGGTCGAGACCTATGGCTCGGCGCGTTGGGCCGAGAAGAAGGAGGTGGAGACGGCCGGCCTTCTCGGTCCCGATGGTGTCGTGCTGGGACGCTACGAGCACGCTTATCTGCGCCATGATGGGCCTGAACATGTTCTGTGCTTCGCGCCCACCCGAAGCGGCAAGGGTGTTGGCCTCGTTGTGCCCTCGCTGTTGACCTGGCCGGGCTCGGCGATTGTTCACGACATCAAGGGCGAGAACTGGCAGCTCACCGCCGGCTTCCGCGCCAGGCACGGCCGCGTGCTGCTCTTTGACCCGACCAACACAAAATCCGCTGCCTACAATCCTCTGCTCGAGGTGCGCCGCGGCGAATGGGAGGTTCGCGACGTCCAGAACATCGCCGACATCCTGGTCGACCCAGAAGGGTCGTTGGACAAGCGGAACCATTGGGAAAAGACGAGCCATGCGCTGCTAGTCGGCGCGATCCTCCACGTCCTCTATGCGGAAAAGGACAAGACTCTGGCCGGCGTCGCGGCGTTCCTCTCTGATCCGAAGCGACCAATTGAATCCACCCTCGATGCGATGATGAAGACGGCGCATCTCGGCGACGCCGGACCGCATCCCGTGATCGCCAGCGCCGCACGCGAGCTCCTCAACAAATCCGACAACGAACGCTCAGGCGTGCTCTCTACCGCCATGTCGTTCCTGGGACTCTATCGCGATCCCGTCGTCGCCGAAGTGACGCGGCGCTGTGACTGGCGGATCTCCGATATCGTGGGCGGAAAATACCCGGCAACACTCTATCTCGTCGTGCCACCATCCGACATCAACCGCACCAAACCGCTTATCCGACTGATCCTCAATCAAATCGGCCGACGCCTGACCGAGGATCTGCAAGCAAAGGGCGAACGCCATCGTCTCCTGCTGATGTTGGACGAGTTTCCGGCGCTGGGGAGGCTCGACTTCTTTGAGTCAGCACTGGCCTTCATGGCCGGCTACGGTCTGAAGAGCTTCCTGATCGCGCAATCCCTAAACCAGATCGAAAAGGCCTACGGGGCGAACAATTCGATCCTCGACAATTGCCATGTGCGCGTCAGCTTCGCGACCAACGACGAGCGTACCGCCAAGCGCGTTTCGGACGCCCTCGGCACCGCCACCGAGATGAAGGCCATGAAGAACTATGCCGGCCACCGGCTGTCCCCCTGGCTTGGCCATCTGATGGTTTCGCGCTCGGAAACAGCTCGGCCACTGCTCACACCTGGCGAAATCATGCAGCTCCCTCCCACCGACGAGATCGTCATGGCGGCGGGCACGCCGCCGATTCGTGCGAAGAAGGCGCGCTATTACGAGGATGCTCGGTTCAAGGAACGCCTGCTGCCGCCGCCCGCGCTCACAACGTCGCAGCAAGGACAGCCCGACGATTGGACCACGCACCAGTTGCCAGCCCGACCACAGATTGCCGAGGCCACCTTGCTAGCGCAGCCCGCCGATGAAGATCCAACCGAGTCGGAACGCCGCCAGCAACCGGAACTCAATCGGGTGAACCCCGTCGAGAAGAAAGTGCCAATCGACAACCCGTTCGAGATCGATACCGATCGGGACGAGTCTGACGACGATGCCGTGCGCACCAGCCGTATGAACCGGCTCATGCAGGGCGTCGCGCGCCAGGTCTCGCTCGACCCCGGTGACGGCATGGAGCTGTGAGACGCCCGTGACGAAACCACCCCGCAAGCAACGCCTCTCCGTCTATCTCGACCCCTCTGTCATGAACCGGCTCGCAGATCACGCCGCGCGCCGCGACCATTCGCGATCGTTGGTCGCGGAGGCGGCGATCGAGTCATTCCTCTCACCCGATGCCGCCGAACGCCAGGAGGCCGTCATCACGAAACGCCTCGACCAGCTCGACCGACGCATGTCGCGGATGGAGCGCGATATCGGAATATCGGTCGAGATGCTCGCAGTCTTCGTGCGCTTCTGGGTGACCACCACACCGAGTTTGCCAGAACCTGCTGCGCAGGCCGCGCGCGCCAAAGCTGGCGAACGCTATGATCAGTTTGTCACAGCTCTCGGCCGCCGTCTCGCGAAGGGCCCGAAGCTTCATCAGGAGATTTCTGAGGACGTTGATGGCGAGGCAGAATAGCTCGTCAGATCGCGCACGCTCCTGCGTGAGCCCAAGCTGCTCTCCAAGGCCGCATTGAAGTCAGCAATAATCGACTGCCTCTCAATCCCTTATTCGTTCCAATCTCTCGGACATCCGCCCGAGTTCAAGCAAGGATGCCGCCTCCATCTTCCGCATGATCTGCGCCCGACACACCTTCACCGTGATTTCGCTGAGTGCAAACTTCGCAGCAATTTGCTTTGTGAGTTTTCCATCAAGTATCATGTCCATAACTTGGCGCTCGCGAACAGAAAGCGAATCGTACCGCGCGCGAAGATCAGCTGTCATTGTCTTCTCGTTTCGTCGGATTTGCGAAGTCTGGAGACCGAGATAGATCGCATCAAGTAGGTCTTGGTCCCTAAACGGCTTGGTCAGAAATTCGATCGCGCCAAACTTCATAGCCCGGACCGACATCGGGATATCCCCGTGCGCCGTAATGAACACGACCGGGATCTCCACACGCGTTCTGAAAAGCTCTTGTTGGAAATCCAAGCCGTTCTGACCCGGCATTCTAACGTCCAATACCAAGCAAATCGGCGTATCAGGAATCGACCACGCCAAAAACTCGTGCGTAGACGCAAAGGTGTGAATATCAAGTCCGACAGAACTCAGGAGATTTCTGAGCGCTTCACGCACGGAAAGATCATCGTCGACGACGGCTACCGTGCCGCCCACAACGACGGGCTGTTTCGACTGTCTCATAGTATTTTCTCCCTGTCGCCAGGCAGAGTAAAACAAAAGGTAGCGCCGCGCGGATTGGTCGGCTCAGCCCAAATATTACCGCCGTGAGATTCAATAATTGATCGGCATATTGAAAGTCCAATTCCCATGCCATCGCTCTTGGTGGAGTGAAAGGCATCGAAAAGATGCCTTACGAAGCCAGGATCGATACCGCCTCCCGTGTCTTCTATCGTGATCATCACGCCGGACGCGCTTGATTTAGCGGAGTTTATTCGAATCTCACGAACACTGCTCTGCAGCGTACCCATCGCATCTATCGCGTTCACGAGAAGGTTGAGTGCAACCTGTTGAAGTTGAATACGATCACCGAAGATCATGGGCAGATCACTCGACAGGTTCGTATAAACGGAAACTCGGCTTTCTCGGAAACGGCTTTGCAAAAGCCCCAGCACCTCTCTGATTACGACGTTGATCTCAATCCAGGACCTCTTTGGTTCTGCACGCATAGACAGCGCTTGGACGCGCTTGATGATTTCACTTGCTCGGTTTGCGTCGCTGACGATGCTATCTATCGAAGACGCGGCTTTTTCTAGGTTCGCGGGATCTCCGTGAATCCAGCGTGTACATGCATTGGCGTTGGTCACGATTGCGGCGAGCGGCTGATTGACCTCATGGGCGATTGAGGCAGCGATCTCGCCGAGAGTCGTGATCCGAGCGACGTGCGCAAGGCGGGTCTGCGCCTGTTCGGCCGCCACACGAGCGGTCTCCATCTTGACAGCGAGATAGGTCGTTGCCGCGATCGCCAGCAGGCTGATCGAGGTGTTGACGACTCCGGTTCCGAAGCTTCCACTCGGCGTCAGGATGTAGCTCGCGATCGTCAACGCGATGCATATTCCAGAGACCGTGCCCATGCCCCGCGTGTGGCTGAAGCGAGCCGACAATAGAACGACAATCACATAAAACGTCGCAGCGGATATCTCGTAAGGGGTTATGGTGTCGATGATGAAGATGCCGATAGTGAGGATGCCGATCAGCAAGGGAAGCGTTCCAGACCTAACGAGGCGCCATAGCCCATCGATGAACGTCAGTAGTTCCCTTGAACGGGTGCCGAGCGGGTATCGATGCGTCAAGTTTGCCTCGTGATCTATAGGATCGACGTGGGCAGGCTGATTGACTGGTGTTTTTTGTGGAGCCATCGCAGTTCACTTGATGTAGGTGTGCAAAACGTCGACTAATTCGAGCGCGGCATTACGTTCAGCTTCTGTGGGCGTGCGGTTCGCATCGACCATATGCGCTTGAATGTGCCCATTGACGACTTCGGCCATGATTCCGTTGATCGCACCGCGCGTGGCCGTGACTATCCGCATCACGTCGCCGCAACTCTCATCCGCGATGAGGGCCCGTTCAATCGCATCGACCTGACCTCGAAGGCGTCGGACCCTATTCAGCAGCTTCTGCTTCTCAGCCACCGCATGCGCCATCGCGTCCCTCCGCTATACCCGGGTATAGTTGTAATATACCCCCCAGAGTATATATGAATGTCGCGCGAAGTGAAGACCGGCAGGGTTGTTCGCGTCGTGGTCCAGTTCGTCGTGAATTGGATCCGGATTGGCACAGCAGAGGATCATATGAACCCGCGATCTAGCAACGACCCCTCGGAGGGAGATAGTAGGCGTCAGTCACCTGCTATCGACGCTCCGCTGGGTTGCATCATCGCTCGGGTCGGTTCTGCCGACGTAACTGCGCCAGCACTTCGACGCTGAGCACCGTCCGTCCAGGCCACCCGGGTTCGAGCAACTGCTTGAACAGACGGAGGTGGCCATGGCCGCTCATCTCAACATCGACACACGTCGGGCGCCACCGGTGGTCGCCCATGATGATATTCAATTCGCCGGGGTGTTTCCCGGCTTGAAATTGGGCGCTCGCAACTTGGCGAGACCAAAGCTTCTTGCCCATTGGCATCAGGAATCCGATGGCCGGCTGATTGGGGGCTGGCAATTGGAGACATCCGCCACTCTGAAGAATCCTGACGATTGATCATAGCGACACACGGCAATGCCGTGCGCAGCGTAGCGCTGCTGTTGGCAGCAAAGTTCAAACGAAGGGATTAACTAATGAATGCAGTGGTGGCTTTGCTGCCTGCGCGCCCCGCAGGCACTAATACGACTTGCGCGAATACTATCTTCGCCAACGATTTAGAGCAGCTCTACAACGCGCTGAATGATGTGACATTGACGGAGCATGCTCGCACGGCAGAGCTGATGAATGCCGGATTGCGGAAGATCTCGCAGAAGGTTGTCGAGGAGGCTGCCGAGGTCGCTCTCGAGGCGGTGAGGAAGCGGACCCAAAAGACGGTCAGCGAAAGTGCCGATCTTCTCTATCACTTGGTCGTTCTGTGGCACGCACTCAATATTGAACCCAGCGAAGTCTGGGCCGAGATGCGGCGCCGCGTGGAAAGCATGGGCATTGCCGAAAAGCTTCCTAAGCCGCGTCGGGGAACGACTGATCCCGCCCCGGTCAACGACAGCTCGGAAGGAAATCGCGTACCTGCGCCCTGCATCACCGCCAACTCGCGCGCACCAGCACCGTGTCCCGAAGAGCAGCCCGAAAGGACACGGCCATGCGCCTCCTAGTCTGTGGAGGACGTCACTTCGAGGACGCCGAGATGGTGCATCACGAACTAACTGCACTGCATTGGCGAAAGCCAATCAGCGTTGTGGTCCACGGCAGCATTGCAGGCGTCGGCATCATCGCTGAGGCGTGGGCGCGTCGCCATGGGATCGCTGTGGTGCGTTACCCGCCAAATTGGGAGTTTTACGGCAAGAAGGCCGAAGGGCTGCGCAGCGATTTCATGCTGACAGACAGCCGACCCGACTTTGTCGTGGCTTTCCCAGGGGGGCGCCACACCGCCGATCTCGTCCAACGGGCAATCAACGTCGGGCTCGCCGTGCTCGCCATTCCGCCCAACACGGCTGGAGCTTGCCCAGTCGCAAAGCATCCGCCGCAGCGGGGCCAGCCAACAACCGCTTCGCTCTGATCCAGTGAATTCACCCAAAAACGAGCAAAACTCAACGGAGTTTGAAATGTCCGATACCTCTGCGACATCGCTTGAACAAATCGAATTGGCCTCAAGCGCGCCCGCTGTCCTGGATAGCGCGCATATTGGCGACATCCACGGCGCGTTCGGCACCATCCGGCAGCACGACACCGGTGTACGAAAGACTTGGCGGGCTAGGCTGGCGACCTTGATGGCAATCGTCGGCCCGGGACTGATTGTCATGGTCGGCGACAATGATGCCGGCGCTTTTGGAACCTATACGCAGGCAGGTCAGAACTACGGCACCTCTCTGCTGTGGACGTTGATGCTCTTGATCCCGGTGATTTACGTGAATCAGGAGATGGTGTCACGGCTAGGTGCTGTGACGGGCGTTGGCCATGCACGACTGATATTCGAACGTTTCGGAAAGTTCTGGGGTGCCTTCAGCCTTATAGACCTAGTTCTTCTCAACGGACTAACCATTGTAACCGAGTTCATCGGCATCGTATTCGCACTCCAATATTTTGGTTTGCCAAGAGTTCCGGGACTGATTGTCGCGGCGGTGCTCATAGTGGCCGCCGTCAGCACCGGAAGTTTCAAGCGGTTTGAACGCTTCGCGATGGTTTTGGTCTTTGGCAGTCTGTTGCTAATACCTGTGCTCCTCGCCATCCATCCACCAATCGGTGAGATCGCCCATGGACTGCTCGTGCCGCAATGGCCCGCTCACTCCGACATGGCGGCAGTCATGCTGCTTGTCATTGGCATCGTTGGCACGACCGTCGCACCTTGGCAGCTCTTTTTCCAACAAAGCTATGTTGTCGATAAGCGGATCACGCCCGCCTTCAACGGCTACGAGAAAGTCGATCTTTGCCTCGGGATCCTCCTGGTAGTAATCGGCGCCGTTGCCATGATGGCGTTCTGTGCCGCATTGTTTGCCGGACGGCCGGAATTCGGCAATTTCACGGATACAGGTGCGGTGCTTACGGCGCTGGACAAATATGTGGGTCCATATTCGGCGACGATTTTTGCAATCGCTCTTTTGGATGCTTGCCTCATCGGCGCAGCAGCCGTCTCGCTCTCGACGTCTTATGCGATCGCCGACGTCCTCAGGGTGAGGCACTCATTGCATCGCAAAGTCACGGATGCCATCGGATTCTACGTTGCTTACGGGATTCTCATATTCATTGCCGCAGGCCTTGTTGCCTTCGCAAGTGATGCGCTGCTGGGCCTCTTTGTCAGTGCCGTGCAGGCTCTCGCTGGCGTGCTGCTACCAAGTGCCACGGTCTTCCTGCTCCTCCTTTGCAACGACAAGGCGGTTGTCGGCCCCTGGTCCAACGGTCCTAAGCTCAATGTATTCACCGGAGCAATAATCTGGTCCCTTGTGTTGCTCTCGATCATCCTCACCGTGGCGACCGTCTTCCCAGATGTGGCTGACAGCACAATTCTGAAAATACTGATTGGCGGCTCTTTGCTGGGGCTTTGCGGGTTCGTCTTTTCGTTCGCAGCACGCAAGCGTAGTTATGACGTGCCCGCTGCCGCATATGGCAACGATCAAGATCACCGCTTCGCCAAGATGACGATGCTCGAGCGCCGGAACTGGCGCATGCCGCCGCTTAATCGGCTGCCTGCCCTGCATATGACGTTGATGACGAAGGTCTGGATGGGCGTGCTACGCGGCTATCTTCTGATTGCTGTCGCGCTGATCGGCTTCAAGGTCTTCGTCGCCGCGACCGGCGTCGAGGTCAGCATCCCCCAGATCGGCGGAACGCCAACCAGCAACGACGCTGCTACAAGCAATACCGGCTCGAAGTAGCACGCAAGAAGGCGGGTGACGACGTTGACGCACGGGCGCGAGCACCGACATGTCCGCAATAGCCTCGCGGACGTTGCTATACCCCGCGTCGTCGCCTGCCAACCAAAACGAAAAGGAAACAATCTGAATAGACAAAACTCTTTTGTTCTAACTAGCTGATGGGGGCGCCTCATGTCTGAACAATTCAAGACTCTTCCCGAACGCATCCAGGCGCTTTCCGATGCAACTTCTTGTAGTTCTTTTTCGCTGACCTCAGTCGAGCAGACCAAGGGCTTTCAGATTATCGCTTTTGTCGACAGCTGTTTCGGCGATTCTCAATGCGAGATCGATGCTTGCGGATTGATCGCCGCTATGCTGATCGCTTTTGCCAAAGCGCGCAGCGATCCGTTCACGTTTCATTATTTTGCAACGCGTGCTCTCCATGACGGACTAGAACGTTGCATCGCTATCCTTGTCCAACGCGGCGAAAGGCTGCCCGTTGTCGCCTATGCGCTCATCGCAAATTATATCCGCTGGACGGCTCGACGCCGAGAGATGGCTTTAGCCGCGGCGTTTGAGCGTCTGCGCCTTTATCCGACACTTCCAAACATGTTGATCTGGCCGCCGAAGCGCACGCCAGGATAGCGTGCCAGCGCCTGAGATTCATCGAACAAAAAAAAGCCGTGGCAGATTTTCTCAAAGGAGACGCAAAACAATGAGTAATCAGCTATCGCATTGGCCTCCGCCACTTCGGATCCGCCTTCTGCTTTTTGTGGTGTCTCGCATCGAACACTTTCTCCTCTTAAGGTGTCCGAAAGGTCGCATCAGGCGATTGGGATTGGCTTGGGTCGACCAGATTCATGCGCGCGTGCGCAAAAAGCTCAGCCGTGCAGAGCTACCCGAAACGCGTTGATGTTTCTTCCGCGTTCGATCGCGCGTCAAATAGCCTTGAATCAGCGCTGAATGGTGAGGAAGCCTACAAATCTCTTTCCGCGCCGATCGGTCCGTCACCGTGATCTATAATCGACGAGGGCTTCATTGCGCCGCGCCGGTGTTAAACTGTCAAGGAGGGCGTTGGCCTTCTCAATTACCTTGCTGCCGATCTCGCGCTGTTGCCCTTGATTGGCTTTTCGGGCGCCCTCGGCGAACACCGATTCCGCGGGGAGTACCGCCGCAGCAAATGCGGCGGCGGCCAAAACCGATCTAAGAAACATAGGCTACTCTACTCGGCTGGGGTTCATGGCTGCAAAGATGCTATCGTACGTACCGTCCCGTTCAGCCTAACGCCGTGCATGATCCCGATTAAGAAGGATCTCACCCCCCGGATGATCTCCGCGATCGAGGATGTCCATCACCTCCACAACAAATGCATTGAGCGGTCATTGTGCGAGGATCAGACGCTTGCGCAGAGCCGGTCAAGCTCCGCGAGCGTATTGGCGTATCGTGCGTCCGACACCGCCGTTCTCCTGTATTTGCACGCTACACTACTACGTCGATGAATCTTTGTTGAATCGCCCCGAAATCTGGCCCCTTTAATCATCCCCGTCTGGGGAAGGACTGTATCGGCCCCGATAGAAACGGGGCACTATGACAGCATCACACCACAATTCGGAAGGCCTCGCGCGCGGCGCAAGGATGCTGCGCACTGCGCTCGGTCCTGCAATCGCGCGCTATCTTGATGACGCCAGCATCGTCGAGGTGATGCTCAATCCCGATGGGCGCCTCTGGATCGACCGACTCTCCGAAGGACTTTCCGATACCGGTGAGCGGCTGTCACCAGCGGACGGCGAACGTATCGTTCGCTTGGTTGCGCACCATGTCGGAGCCGAGGTTCATGCTGGTGCTCCTCGGGTATCCGCAGAGTTGCCTGAAACCGGCGAGCGGTTCGAAGGCCTGCTGCCACCCGTCGTCGCTGCCCCCGCATTCGCGATCCGTAAGCCCGCTGTCGCGGTGTTCACGCTCGACGACTACGTCGCGGCCGGCATCATGTCAGCGACGCAGGCCGAGATACTCCGCCGGAGTGTCTCCTCACGCGCCAACATCCTCGTCGCCGGCGGGACATCCACCGGCAAGACGACGCTGACAAACGCGTTGCTCGCCGAAGTTGCGAAGACCGCCGATCGCGTCGTCCTCATCGAAGACACCCGCGAACTGCAATGCGCCGCGCCGAACCTCGTGGCGATGCGAACAAAAGATGGCGTTGCCTCACTTTCCGATCTCGTTCGCTCTTCGCTGCGTCTGCGGCCCGATCGCATACCCGTTGGCGAAGTGCGCGGCGCCGAAGCGCTCGAACTGCTCAAGGCCTGGGGCACCGGCCATCCTGGCGGGGTCGGCACCATCCACGCCGGCAGCGCGATCGGCGCACTGCGCCGCATGGAGCAGCTCATTCAGGAGGCAGTCGTCACGGTCCCGCGCGCATTGATCGCGGAAACGATCGACCTCGTTGCCGTCCTCTCCGGTCGCGGGTCCGCGCGGCGACTCTCCGAACTCTCGCGCGTCGAAGGCCTCGGTCTCGACGGCGACTACCGCATCGCGCCGGCCACCACGGATGGCGACGGCAGCTCGAGCTTGTTCGTCCCAGCACCTGAAGGAGAAAGCCTGTGATCCAACGCCTGCGGCGCGCGCGCCATCATCTCGTCTTGACCGTTTCCATCGCCACTCTGTCGGCGGTGATGGCAGCCCCCGCTCACGCTTCCGGTTCGTCGATGCCGTGGGAACAGCCTCTCCAACAGATCCTGCAGTCGATTGAAGGTCCCGTGGCGAAAATCATGGCGGTGATCATCATCATCGTTACCGGCCTGACGCTGGCCTTCGGCGATACCTCCGGCGGCTTCCGCAGGTTGATCCAGATCGTGTTTGGTCTCTCGATTGCCTTCGCCGCGTCGAGCTTCTTCCTGTCGTTCTTCTCGTTCGGCGGCGGGGCGCTGGTCTGATGACGGGCGCTGTCGATCAGGGCGGCGACGTCCCAGGCTATACCGTCCCCGTTCACCGGGCACTGACCGAGCCGATCCTGCTCGGCGGCGCCCCACGGGCTATCGCCATCATGAACGGGACGCTCGCTGGCGCGGTCGGCCTAGGGCTTCGCCTCTGGCTGGTGGGGATCGCGATCTGGGCGATCGGCCACGTCACCGCGGTGTGGGCTGCCAAGCGCGATCCGCTCTTCGTCGACGTTGTGCGCCGCCATCTGCGCGTCCCCGCACACCTTTCGGTCTGAGGGGAGCGCGGCCATGATGAACCTTGCCGAATATCGCAATCGCAACAGCCGCCTGGCCGACTTCCTCCCCTGGGTCGCGCTGGTGGGCTCCGGCATCGTCCTCAACAAGGACGGCAGCTTTCAGCGCACCGCGCGGTTTCGCGGCCCCGATCTCGACAGCGCCGTACAGGCTGAGCTAGTCGCCATCGCCGGCCGCCTCAACAATGCGTTCCGTCGCCTTGGATCAGGCTGGGCAATCTTCGTCGAGGCGCAGCGGCAAGCTTCGAACCTCTATCCCGACAGCCGCTTTCCCGATCCCGCCTCGGCGCTGGTCGACGCCGAGCGCAAAGCGGATTTCGAGGAAGCTGGCGCACATTTCGAGTCGAGCTATTTCCTGACCTTCACCTATCTGCCGCCGGCCGAGGACGCCGCGCGCGCGGAATCCTGGCTCTATGAAGGCCGGGAAAAGTCGGGCCTCGACCCCAACGAGGTGATGACCGGGTTCGCCGATCGCACCGATCGCATCCTGCGCCTGGTCGAAGCCTTCATGCCCGAATGCCGCTGGCTTGATGACGCGGAGACGCTCACCTATCTCCACGGCTGCGTCTCGACCAAACGGCACCGTGTCCGCGTCCCCGAAACGCCGATCTATCTCGACGCGCTGCTCGCCGACCAGCCGCTCACCGGCGGGCTCGAGCCGCGCCTTGGCGCGTCGCATCTGCGCATCCTCACCGTCACAGGCTTTCCAACGGCGACGACACCTGGCCTGCTCGACGAGCTGAACCGTCTCGCATTTCCGTATCGTTGGTCGACGCGGGCGATCCTGCTCGACAAGACCGACGCGACCAAGCTGCTGACCAAGATCCGCCGGCAATGGTTCGCCAAGCGCAAGTCGATCGCCGCGATCCTCAAGGAGGTAATGACCAACGAGGCGTCCGTCCTCGTGGACACCGACGCCGCGAACAAGGCCGCCGATGCCGACATGGCGCTCCAGGAACTCGGCGCCGACTATGCCGGGATGGCCTACGTCACCGCGACGGTGACGGTGTGGGACGAGGATCCGCGCGCTGCCGACGAGAAGCTGCGCCTCGTCGAGAAGGTCATTCAGGGCCGCGACTTCACTGCCATGGCCGAGACGATCAACGCGGTGGACGCCTGGCTCGGATCATTGCCCGGCCACGTCTATGCGAACGTCCGCCAGCCGCCGATCTCCACGCTCAATCTCGCCCACATGATCCCGCTGTCGGCGGTGTGGGCGGGGCCGGAACGGGACGAGCATTTTGCAGCGCCCCCACTGCTCTTCGGCAAGACCGAAGGCTCCACCCCGTTCCGGCTTTCGCTTCACGTCGGCGACGTCGGCCACACGCTGATCGTTGGCCCGACCGGCGCGGGCAAGTCGGTCCTGCTGGCGCTGATGGCGCTGCAGTTCCGACGCTATGCTCGCGCCCAAGTCTTCGCCTTCGACTTCGGCGGCTCGATCCGCGCGGCGGCGCTCGGCATGGGCGGCGATTGGCATGACCTCGGCGGCGATCTCAGTGACGGCGCGACCGATAACGTCAGCCTTCAACCGCTCGCCCGCGTTCACGACGTGCCCGAGCGCGCCTGGGCGGGCGACTGGATCGTATCGATCCTGACCCGCGAGGGCGTGGCGATCACGCCCGAGGTGAAGGAGCATATCTGGACGGCGCTGACCTCGCTGGCATCGGCGCCCGTCGAGGAGCGCACGATCACCGGCCTGGTCGTGCTGCTCCAGTCGAACGATCTCAAACAGGCGCTCAGGCCCTATTGCGTCGGCGGTCCCTACGGCCGGCTGCTCGACGCTGAACGCGAGTATCTTGGCTCGGCGTTCGTTCAAGCGTTCGAGACTGAGGGGCTGATCGGCACCGGCGCGGCGCCGGCGGTTCTCTCCTATCTCTTCCATCGGATCGAAGATCGGCTCGACGGTTCGCCGACTCTTCTCATTATCGACGAAGGCTGGCTGGCGCTGGACGATGACGGTTTCGCCGGCCAGCTCCGCGAATGGCTGAAGACGCTGCGCAAGAAGAACGCCAGCGTCATCTTCGCCACGCAATCGCTCAGCGACATCGACGGCTCGGCCATCGCGCCTGCCATCATCGAAAGCTGCCAGACCCGGCTTCTGCTGCCGAACGAGCGCGCGATCGAGCCGCAGATCACGGCGATCTATCGGCGCTTCGGCCTCAACGACCGCCAGATCGAGATCATCGCGCGGGCAATGCCCAAGCGCGACTATTACTGCCAGTCGCGGCGCGGCAACCGCCTCTTCGAGCTCGGTCTGTCCGATGTCGCGCTCGCTCTGTGCGCCGCGTCATCGAAGACCGACCAGGCGGCCATTGCCCGCATCGTCGCCGAACACGGCCGCGACGGCTTCCTCGCCGCATGGCTCGATCACCGTGAGGTCGGTTGGGCCGCCGATCTCATCCCCACGCTCACCAACAAGGAGACGTCCCAATGAAACTGCGCAATTCCCGCGCAGCGCGTTTTGCTGCCGCGCTGCTGACCGCTCCCGTCGCGCTCGCGCCCATGCTGGCGACGCCCGCTCACGCCATCATCGTATTCGATCCCTCGAACTATGCGCAGAACGTGCTCACGGCGGCGCGATCGCTTCAGCAGATCACCAACCAGATCACCTCGCTTCAGAACGAAGCGCAAATGCTGATCAACCAGGCACGCAACCTTGCGAGCCTGCCGTTCTCGTCGCTGCAACAGCTTCAGCAGTCCGTCCAGCGCACGCAGCAGCTTCTCAACCAGGCGCAGAATATCGCCTACGACGTCCAGCAGATCGACCGGATGTTCCAGCAGAAGTACGGGAACGTCTCGCTGTCCGCTTCGGATCAGCAACTCGTCACCGATGCCCGCTCGCGCTGGCAGAACACGGTCGGCGGCCTGCAGGACGCAATGCGGGTGCAGGCGGGCGTCGTCGGCAACATCGACACCAATCGCACGCAGATGTCGGCGCTGATCGGCCAGAGCCAGGGCGCGACCGGCGCGCTGCAGGCGACGCAGGCCGGCAACCAACTCCTTGCGCTCCAGGCGCAGCAACTCGCGGATCTCACCGCCGTCGTGGCGGCCAACGGCCGGGCGCAGGCCTTGCAGTCGGCCGAGCAGGCCGCCGCCGCCGAACAGGGCCGCGAGCAGCGCCGGCGTTTCCTGACGCCGGGCTCGGGCTACCAGCCCGGCAATGCCCGCATGTTCCCGAACAGCGGCAACTGAGGCTGGCACGATGGACGGCAAGACCCTCGCTCGCGTCGGCGCCATCGTCTTCGTCGCGGTCGCCATCACGGCGACCGCGATCGAGATGAACCGCAAGGACGTTTCGACGGACGTCCTCGCGACGCAGGGCCGTCCGGTCACAACATCGGATCCTCTCGCCGCCGAATTGCTTCGTTGTTCCGAGATCGGCGAGGCCGGCACGCGCGATCCCAATTGCCTGAAGGCATGGGCAGAGAACCGGCGCCGCTTCCTCGGCCAGCCGGCCCCCGTTTCATCACCATCGCCGGTTGCGCCGACCACGCTGTTTCCAAGCGCGCCCGCGTCGGCCGCTCCCATCCACAAAGACAGTGCGCCAGCGGACGTGACCGGGCCTGCGATGCAGGCCGAGCCCGCTCAGCCAGAGGTTCGCTGACATGGGCGGCACCGGTGTCATCGACCATTTCCTCGAGGTCTTCACTCGCTACATCGACGGAGGATTCGGGCTGCTCGGCGGCGAAGTCGGTTTCATCGCCACCACCTTGATCGTCATCGACGTCACGCTCGCCGCGCTTTTCTGGTCATGGGGCGCCGACGACGACATCATGGCGAGGCTGGTCAAGAAGACGCTCTTCGTCGGTGTCTTCGCCTACCTGATCTCCAACTGGAACAATCTCGCCCGCATCGTCTTCGAGAGCTTCGCGGGCCTCGGCCTGAAGGCTTCGGGAACGGGCTTTGCCGTGAGCGATCTCATGCGCCCCGGCAAGGTGGCGCAGACTGGTCTCGATGCCGGCCGGCCGCTGCTCGACTCCATCTCCAGCCTGATGGGCTACTGGTCGTTCTTCGAGAACTTCATCCAGATCGCCTGCATGTTTTTCGCCTGGGCGCTGGTGCTGCTGGCGTTCTTCATCCTGGCGATCCAGCTCTTCGTCACCCTGATCGAGTTCAAGCTGACCACGCTCGCCGGCTTCGTCCTCATTCCCTTCGGCCTGTTCGGCAAATCGGCGTTCATGGCCGAGCGCGTGCTCGGCAACGTCATCTCCTCCGGCATCAAGGTGCTGGTGCTCGCCGTCATCATCGGCATCGGCTCGACGCTGTTCTCCGAGTTCACCTCGGGCTTCAACGGCGCAACGCCATCGATCGACGATGCCATGGCGATCGTGCTTGCCGCGCTGTCGCTGCTTGGTCTCGGCATCTTCGGTCCCGGCATCGCTAACGGCCTCATCTCCGGTGGCCCGCAGCTCGGCGCCGGCGCGGCCATTGGCACTGGTCTTGCCGCCGGCGGCGTTGTCGCAGCAGGCGCGGCCGCTGCCGGCGCCGTCGTGACAGGCGGCGCTGCACTTGCTGGCGGCGCTGCCGCCGCCGCGCGTGGCGGTGCAGCCCTCGCCGGTGGCGCCTCCACCGCCTACAGCCTCGGCGCGGCCGGCCAGGCCGGCGCATCCGGCGTCGCGTCGGGTCTTGGCAGTGTTGCCAGCACCGGCGCGAAGGCGGCCGTCTCACCGCTGAAGCGCGCAGCCGGTCGTGCCGCCGACAGCCTGAAGCAGAGCTATCAGGCCGGTGGCCAGGCCGCGACGGAGATCGCCACCGGCGCATCCGGTGCTGCGACGACCGCCACCGCGGAGGCCGCATCTCCCGGAGCTGCGTCTTCCACCAGCGACGGGCCGCCGGCCTGGGCGAAACGCATGAAGCGCTCGCAGCAGATGTCCCATGGCGTTCAGGCCGCCGCCCACGCCGTGCGTAGCGGCGACAGCCATGGCGGCGGCTCCTCCGTCAACCTCTCCGAAAGCGACTGACCATGTTCAAGCGACCATCCACCCACTACGGCAAAGCCCCTCAGCCCGAGACTCCCTATCAGCGCGCCGCTCAGGTCTGGGACGATCGCATCGGCTCCGCCCGCGTGCAGGCCCGTAACTGGCGCTACATGGCCTTCGGATCATTGGCCCTCGCGGGCGGCCTTTCGGCCGCGCTGGTCTGGCAGTCCGCCAACGGCTCGATCGTGCCTTGGGTAGTGCAGGTCGACCGGCTCGGCCAGGCGCAGGCGATCGCGCCGGCGACCGCCGACTATCAGCCAAACGATCCGCAAATCGCCTTCTACCTCGCGCGCTTCATCGAGCAGGTCCGCTCGATCCCGTCCGACGCCATCATCGTGCGGCAGAACTGGCTGCGCGCCTACGACTTCACGACACAGGGTGGCGCGCTCGCGCTGAACGATTATGCGCGCGCCAACGACCCCTTCACCAAGGTCGGCAAGCAGCAGATCGCGATCGAAGTGTCGTCGGTGATCCGCGCCTCGCCGTCGAGCTTCCGCATCGCCTGGATCGAGCGACGCTATCAGGACGGCTCACTGGCCTCCACCGAACGCTGGTCCGCGATCCTCACCGTCGTCGTGCAGCCCCCACGCGACGCCGACACGCTGCGGAAGAACCCACTCGGAATCTACATCAACGCCATCAACTGGTCGAAGGAGCTTGGACAATGACGCCCGCACTCCGCAAAGCCGCCCCTTGGAGTGCAGGGCTCCCGGCTTTGCTCATCCACGTAGTTCCGGTTTTCCGCAAATCCGCTTTGCCGGGAATCTTGCTCGCCGGTTCGGCGCTGGCAGGGTGCGCCACTCACACCCCGCCGCCGGAGATTTCCTACGACAATGCGGTGCCGGCTGTGCAGACCTCCGATCCGCCAGCGCCCGTCCGGGTGGTGGAGCTTCCCAAACCGCTCCCGCTGCCTGGTCAGTTGAAGCCCATCGGCAAGGACGGCAAGCCCGAGCCGGAACCGTCCGATCCCGCCGCGCGCGTCAACCAGGCCAATGCCGCAGCGCGCGTCCAGCCCGTCCGCAACGGCTTCATCAACTCGATGCAGGTCTATCCCTTCGTCGATGGCGCGCTCTATCAGGTCTACGCCTCGCCGGGGCAGATCACCGACATCGCGCTTCAGCCCGGCGAGCAGCTCGTCGGCTCCGGTCCTGTCGCCGCTGGCGACACAGTGCGCTGGATCATCGGCGATACCGAGAGCGGCGTTGGCGCGGCCAAGCAGGTCCATATCCTCGTGAAGCCAACGCGGGCCGAGCTGATGACCAATCTCGTCATCAACACCGACCGGCGCACCTATCACATGGAGCTGCGCGCGACGCCATCGACCTATATGGCATCGGTGTCTTGGCAATATCCGCAGGACCAGCTCATCGCGCTGCGCCGCCAGAACAGCCAAGCCGAGGCCGCGCAGCCGGTGTCGGGCGGCATCGATCTCGCCCGTGTCAATTTCCGCTACGAGGTGACCGGCGACCGCGCACCGTGGCGGCCGCTGCGCGCCTTCGATGACGGCAAGCAGGTGTTCATCGAATTCCCCCGCGGCATCGGACAGGGCGAGATGCCGCCCTTGTTCGTGGTCGGACCGGAGGGCGACACCTCCGAGCTGGTGAACTATCGCGTGCGCGGCAACTACATGATCGTCGATCGACTGTTCGCCGCCGCCGAACTGCGGTTCGGCGCGGGCAAGAACCAGAAGCGTGTCCGCATCTCCCGCACCGACGGGAGGCCGGCATCGTGAGCGACGAACGCGATCCCGAAAAGGAGGAAGGCCGGACGCCCGGTTCGGCGCCCCAGCCTCAGCCGACCGACGACGACGCTCGGCCGCTGACCGGCGAGCCGGCCGCGACCATGCGGCTGCGCGCCGAGCCGCCGCGTGTGACCCGCCTGTCCCGCAAGGTGCTGGCCGGTCTGGGTCTTGCGGCAAGCCTCGGTGTCGGTGGGGCGCTGATCTATGCGCTCCAGACTCGTCACAGCGGCCAGGGTCAGGAGCTTTACTCTACGGACAACCGCTCGACACCGGACGGTCTGGCTGGATTGCCGAAGGATTATTCCGGCGTCCCGAAGCTCGGCCCGCCGCTGCCCGGCGACCTCGGTCGCCCGATCCTCAACGCGCAGAACGGTGGCACAGTGCCGCCGATCGGCGCACCGGCATCAGGTCCGACGGGACCGAGCCCCGAGGAACAGCGCCGGGCGCAGGAACTGGAGGCGGCTCGGACCGCACGGCTGTTCGCATCCACCGAGACTCGGCCCGCTACGGCTGGAGCTTCGACACAGCCGACTGCGACCGCCACGCCGTCGGCCGATCTCGCCAGCCTCGGCCTTGCGCCGCAGCCAGCGACACCCTCCGCGCAGGATCGTCAGCTCGCATTCCTCAATCAGACGCCCGACAAGCGCACTGTCTCGCCGGATCGCGTTGCCGCGCCAGCGTCGAAGAACGTCCTGCAGGCCGGCGCCGTCATCGCGGCCGCGCTCATCACCGGCATCCGCTCCGACCTGCCGGGTCAGATCACCGCACAGGTGACGGAGAACATCTATGACAGCCCGACCGGCAAGATCCTGCTTGTGCCACAGGGCACGCGCGTTATCGGCCAGTATGACAGTGGCGTCGGCTTCGGTCAGAGGCGCATACTTCTCGTCTGGAACCGGCTGATCTTCCCCAATGGCCGCTCCATCGTTCTGGAGCGTCAGCCTGGTGCGGACGCCGAGGGCTATGCGGGCCTTGAGGATGGCGTCGACTATCACTGGGGCGAACTGTTCAAGGCCGCTGCACTTTCCACGATTCTGAGCATCGGTGCGGAGGCGGGCTCGTCTGGCCAGGACAGCGATATTGTGCGGGCGCTGCGACAGGGTGCCTCCAATAGCGTCAGTCAAACCGGCCAGCAGATCGTCCAGCGCCAGCTCAACATCGCACCGACCCTCACCATCCGGCCAGGCTTGCCCGTCCGCGTCATCGTCACCCGCGATCTCGTTCTCGAACCCTACGGAGGCTGACATGACCAAGCTGAAATTGGGAGCGATCGTCGACGACAAACCGGTGAAGGTCACGGTGGAGTTACCGGCAAGCCTGCATCGCGACCTAACGGCCTACGCAGAAATTCTCGGCCGCGAAGCGAGGCAACCGCCGGCCGATCCCGTTCGCCTCATCGCTCCGATGCTGGAGCGGTTCATAGCCACGGATCGGGGATTTGCGAAAGCGAGGAAGTCAAAAGAACTGCCGAAACCGTCTGAATGATTGTGGCGGCAGCCGAGCGCGACATTGAACGCGCAAGACTGAGGAGGCGGCGCCAGGCCGGGTTATCATTCCGCGGCGACCACACCGCGCAGAACGGCAGAACCTCGCCGGCAAGCTGCCGATAGGCAGTTCCCGGAAACTGAGCCGCCGTCCCGGCCTCGCTCATGACCGTGACGCCTTGGCCGATCGCCACAAGCGACAGGAGATTGTCCCTCCCGACGTATTGGGTATCGATTTCTGGGTGACGCCCAAGATCGGCGAGGCGTTGAACCAAATAGTCGTGAATTTCCGATCCAGGGGCACCGTCACTTACAATGAATCTCTCGTCCACAAGATCACGCCAGCCAAGCTCCGATTTCTCAGAGAGAGGATGATCGCTGGGAAGTACGGCGAATACTCGCTCGGACCAAAGTTGCTCTGTTTCACAGTCCGACCACTGTGTGGTTCCCGTGATAAAAGCCACATCGAGTTGAAGTCGCCGGATCGAGGCAACGTGATCCGCAGGATCGCCGTCAAAAAATTCGACCCGTACACTTGCATGCTCCTTGCCGTAGGCTCCCAGCAGATCGGACAGGAATCCAGACGCGAGCGACGAAAAGATGCCGACCTTGATATGCCCCCGCTCGGAGCGACCTATGGCGGCCACATCCTTCGCGCCGCAGTCGATCTGTTGAAGTGCTTTGCGTGCTCGACGCACAAACTGCTGTCCTGCCAACGTCAGGCAGACGCCGCCGTTGTGCCTCTGAAATAGGGAAGCGCCGAGTTCGTCTTCGAGATCGCGAACGCGACGGCTGATCGCCGATTCCTGTATTCCCAAGGCCAAGGCCGCCTTTCGGAAGCTGCCATATTCGGCCGCCGCAAGAAAATACCGGATCTGGCGGAATTCAAGCATCGGTCAATTGCGACCGAGATCTATTCGAAATGATTCCTGGCCTCGCGACGGTCCATCGTCCGCTCGTTGCGAGCATCGCTCTGTAAGCACCATCTACCACGACCATCGCGCCCCGACCGCAGCTAAGGCAAGACCTCCCGATTCTCACCCTAGAATAGACGGCTACAGACGCTCATTGGCCGATGATCTTATATAGATTCGATATACCAACGTATCTTCGAAATATACCGTGTTCTGAAAGGGGGGGGGGTGGCACGCCCGCGCAGATCGCGCACCAGTTCGCGGTGCAGGGGCTCTCCTCTCAGTCGAGATTCAAACGCTCAAACTGTCCGACATTCTAACAAGGTCAATAATCGTCTTGGCCTGCATCTTCTGCATGAGATGGCTACGGCGAACCTTCACCGTGATCTCGCTAACATTCAGGTCGGCGGCGATTTGTTTATTGAGGAGGCCCTTTACAACGAGCTTGAAAACGTCTCGTTCGCCGGGCGTCAATGTCTCCCAACGCGCATTCAAATCCAGCGAACGCGCTTCGCTCTCGCGCCTTCGCCGGTCTTTTTCGATCGCTTGTTGGATAGCATCCAGCAGGTCTTGGTCGCGAAACGGCTTGGTCAAGAACTCGAAGGCGCCATTCTTGATGGCGTTCACGCCCATCGTGATGTCCCCATGTCCCGTGATGAATATCGTCGGCAGATGAATGCCGTATTCAGGCATTTGCCGATGAAAATCGATCCCGCTTTGTCCGGGCATTCTCACATCGAGCAGCAGGCAGCCGGGCGCGTCCGGCATGGAGCTTTCCAGAAATTCGGCAACCGAGCTATACGAGCGCACCTGTAGCCCAACGGATGCGAGCAAATCTTCGAGCGCGGCGCGAACGGACCGATCGTCATCGATGACATAGACGATGGGCTGCGGCCGCGAATCCGCCGTCGGTTCATTTTTCATCAGGCTGCCTCCATGTGGCGCGGCAGGCGCACCTCAAATACGGTCCCGCCTCCAGGGACTGGAGCCGCGGAAATCTGTCCGCCATTCGCTTCAACGATCGTCTGACTGATGGTAAGGCCAAGACCCATGCCTCCCTCTTTCGTCGTCCAGAAGGCGTCAAAGAGGTGCTCACGAGCTCCCGGCGCCAGACCGGTGCCGGAATCGGCCACCGCGAGAACGATCGCATCCCGTCCATCCTGCGAGGCGGCAATTCGCAGACGACGCTCGGGCAATGCGCGGTCCGACATCGCCTCGGTCGCATTGAGGACGAGATTGCTGATGACCTGCTGGATCTGGACCCGATCGGCAAAAACGCGAGGTAGGCCGTCATGCAGGTCCAGTTGCAAGGCGACGCCGCCACGCTCGATCTCGCCGCGCGACAAGGTCGCGATTTCCATGACAGCTTCCCTGAGGTCGAATGGTTGTCGGCGCGGCGCCTCGCCCTTCGAAAGGGCGCGAATGCGCGCGATGACCTGGCTTGCCCGGTTGGCATCGCTGACGATGCGGTCGAGCGCGAGGCGGGCCTTGTCGAGATTTGGCGGCTCCTGGGCAAGCCATCGGGTGCACGCGCCGCCGCTGGCGACGACGGCAGCCAGGGGCTGGTTGACTTCGTGCGCGATCGACGCCGACAGTTGACCGAGCGTCGTGACCCGCGCAATTCGCAAAAGCCGATCGCGCGCCTCCAGCGCCTCGGCCTTCGCAGCCACCATCCTTAAACTGAGATAGGTTGTAACGCCGATCGCAACGATACTAATCCCGGTATTGACGATGCCGACCTCATACGCACCGGAGTGGGTCAAGAAAAAACTGATCAGGGTCAGCGCGACACAAATGCAAGCGAGGGCCACTACAGCCGTGCCAGACAAGATGCGTGTCGCAACGAGAATGACCGCTGTGTAGAATACGGCCGCTGCGATGGCGTAGTCCGTGACCGTATCGGCGATAAAAATGCCGGCCATCGCAACGCCCATCGCGATCAACGTCAGCGCCGATCCGGGACGTATATCATTGGCGATCTTGAGCATTGTTCACCTTCTCGATCAACTTACCTACTTTCAATATTCTTCCCTGGAGAATCTACTCCGCCGTGTACCTAGATAACTATTGCTTCTCGGTCACTCGCCTGGCTCGAACCGCCACCGAGCAGATGTTACCAGCGGCTCCAGACTGAGACGACCGATAATCTGTTCCAAAAGGCGATCCTGCCGAGTGTCGGCTCGCACTGTCGCGCTCACCTGGACTCGGTTTGTGTCCTCGATATTCGTGCTTTCGAGGTCGCGGATGTGCAGCGCACCGGCGAGATCGCGAAGAAGAAGCGCCCGAACATGCGCCTCAGCCTCTCCATGGCAGATGATGCTGATCGCATATGCGCTGTCCAACGGGCTTGCGGCGAATGACTGGCGCTCAACGAGGCGCACGAGCGGGCGCAGAACTGCGTTGACGGCGATGACGAACGTCGTCGCAATCAATGCATGAAAGAAAAATCCGGCCCCACACAGCGCGCCGATCGCGGCGGAGCACCACAGCGTCGCGGCGGTGTTGAGCCCGCGCACATTCAACCCTTCCTTGAAGATGATGCCGGCGCCCATAAAGCCGATGCCGGAAACAATCTGGGCCGCAACGCGCGTCGGGCTCGCCTCGCCGGGGAACAGCCCGGCAAAGAGGACGAAGATGGCCGCGCCGAGCGCGACGAGGGTATTGGTTCGCAGCCCGGCCAGGCGCTGGCGCCATTGCCGTTCGAAGCCGATCAAGCCGCCAAGAAGGAATGCGCCCCCGAGCGTGAGTGCGGTGTGGCCAAGGCTTTGCCAATCCATCTGAATGTGTTCCCATCTCGTTGCGTCGGTCGCGCCCTCCCGAGGCGCAAGCCCGCGCTATTGCTGGAATTGCCACTCCACTCGCTGTCAGAATTCGGCGTGGGCGCGAAGCGACAGAATCGAGGCTGGTCCGCGGTCGGCGTTGTAGGCGGGGTTTGCAACAAACTGATAGTCGAAGGTGACGGTGCTCCAGCCGTTGACCCGCAAGGCGTAATACGCCTCGACGATCGACTCGTGGCCGTAGCGCAGTCTCCCATCACCGATCAGCAACCCCGTGCCTCCGGCGGCGAGGAAGTTACGATGTGCACTCGAGAGGCCGTTGACCGCAGCACCGACTCCGATCGTGTCCGCAGGCCGTCCCCATGCAGAACCCTTTAGGGAGAAACCACCGGAAATGCTGCGGTCGATGTCCGTGAAGGAGAGGATTTCGGTGCGGCCGTCGTTCCAGCTTGCACGGGCGAAAAGCCCGAGGTCAGCTGTCAAAGCCTGTTCGATATTTCCATAAAAGCCATACTTATTCTGATTGCGGCGCAGGGCCGTCATCGCATCGTTGATATCTGTTTGAGGGCTCGCTTGCGCGAGGTTGATAGCGTCGCGATACGCGCCGGTGTAACCACGGTTGATGAAAGCGCCGATCCGAACCTTACCCGGCTGCCCGAACAGGCTGTGCCGTTCCTCGAACTCGACGGCGCCACCGCCGCCCCCATTGAAGACCAAAACATCACTGTTCGGCTCCCTGGGCACTTGGAAGGCCCCGGCTCGCACAGCCCAATCCTTACGATTCAGCTCGATGACCGCACCGCGCGTCATGCCGGGAAGGTCGGCGGGGAAGTCATAGGCCCCCGACGACCAGATTGCCCAATTCATGAAATCCGCGCGCGGATCCTTGGCATAGGCATTCGCGTCGAAGAAATCGCCAACCGCGAAACGACCAACCGTGACAGTGACGCGATCGATATCGCGTCGCCCCGCCAGTTGCAGGGGGCCGTCTGCGACATCCTCCTGCTCGCCACCAAGACCGAATGTCTGCTGAAGATAGTAGCGCTGTGGCCGAAATTTCGGAAATTCAGCGCCGCCTTTTTGCGCTTCTCCATTTGGAAAGCCTGCGAGTCCGAGCGTCCCGTTCAGCCCGAAGCCTTGGGCTAGCTCGGGATTGAAATAGAACGCACCACCGTCCCAAAGCCTCACGCCAAGAAATGCGTCCGCGGTCCACGTCTCACGAACTTGCCCACCACCGGGCAGGCTGGCGCTGGAAGCGTAGGGGGAACGAATCGCGGGATAGCCTTGGGCGATGAATGTGGTCTGGCCATGAATATTCCAGTCCGGCGACATTTCGACAGTTGCCGGTGGTCTTGGGAGTGTCGAGGCCACATCGCCCAGTCGGTAGTTCAGGCCAAGCGTGAACCTCTGGGTTCGGGGGCGGACGGACACATCGCGCAGTCCGGCACCATCGAGTCGATAGGTCGAGGAAGCCAGATCGAGGTAGTCGTACTGGACGCGTGCCGTCCATGGTCCGCCCAAGGCCATTTCGACACCTGCGCCTGCCGTCCACCCAGCGTGCCAGCGCCCCAGTTTTGACAAAACGCTGCCGTCATCGCCATTGATGTCGACGTTCGTTCGTGTCCAAGCGAGGCCTCCCGTTGCATAGGGGAGGAATGGGCCAAAAGCATAGCCGATCCTGCCACGCACCGTCCCCACGACATCCAGGGATGTGTTGAAGGGAGCCGGTATCCGTCGCGTCTCATCGGGCGGGCTCACAAAAGTGACATCGGCTTCCGCGCCGAGCACCCAACGATCGCTGGCCTGAAAGTTGTAGCCTCCCTGAAAGCCGCCGATCATTCCTGTCACCGTAGGCGGCAGGCCAACGGACTGATTCAAGACGGGGTTCGTTCCCGGGCCAAGGCTGCCAGCCCCGAAACCGGTGTGTCCGCCAAAATAGACGCCCGACCAGTCGGGCCCGCCCGATTCCACCTTATTGTCACGCGAGGCCCCCGGTGCCTTCGTTGGCATCGCCAGGATGGGTTGCGGTCCACTAGTGTTGAGCCGTGCCGCATCCGGATGGCCGGGAGTCGTTTGAAGTTCTTGCGCGTGCGCTTTGGTTACCTGAAGAACCGCTACAAGACCGAGCGCCAGCAAGTAGAAAGCGATCACCATCAGTCGGCAAAAAAGAACCCGACGACGCCTGAAAACCTTCAGTCCGGTGGTGATAGTGAAATTGGGAAGTCCGTGGGTCGTAAAATAAGTCATGGGCTACTCCTGGCGTCGGGTTGCGAGAGCGCCCGGCGCCAATAGCCGCGAGCTGCCCTCCTAGTTTTCTCGTGAATTCAAGCGGCGCGAGTTGTTGGTCGCGCCGCGACTAGATGGGTCGTCCATTTGAAGCTCCTTGCTGATCGAAGTCCGGTTCAGGTCCGGGCCTCGTGCTTTGGTTCCATGCAAGCGATCGTTTTGCGCTTGTGTGGCTCACCAGCGGCAACGCCGCATTCGCGATATCGCCGCTCTGTTCAACCGTGCGCCGCAACGCAGCAGGAATCTGAGCTTGAAACCGTCCAGCAGACGGCGACGAGCAAGGTGAACGGCCGCATGCGTCACGAACATCGCCAAAACCGCCAAAGCCCAACACAAACGTCTGTCCAACCGATTCCGAAGCGACGACCTGGCATCGCCCGGCTCGCGATTGTGGGGCGGACGCGGCGCTTGTCGCCTCGGCGGTGGCGGCCCTTGTCGCGGGCAGTCTCCAGCCTGCGGCGGCGCAAATCTCAGGATCAACGGTGATGTGGACATGATCAGGACCTCTCATGCGCTTGGCCGTCAGAACCATTGTCCGAACCGGCGGATGTAGACGGTCTTCATCAGTTGAGCGACGAGGCAGTAGCAGAGCAGCGTTCCGGCCAGCCACGGGAAGTAGGCGATAGGCAGGGGCTGCAATCCGATGGCTGCTCCCAGCGGAGAGAACGGCAAATAGATCCCCAGTACGCAGATGACGCTCGACATCAGCAAGACCGGCAAAGCCGCTGTGCTGTTGACGAAGGGAATCTTCTGGGTACGCAGCATATGGACCACGAGCGTTTGAGAAAGCAGGCCCTCGATGAACCAGCCCGACTGAAAGAGCGATTGATGCTCCGGGCTATTGGCGGCAAAGACGAACCACATCAGAGCGAACGTCGTGATGTCGAAGATCGAGGACGTCGGCCCGATCCAGATCATGAAACGACCGATATTCTTGGCATCCCACTTCCGCGGTTTGCTGAGAAACTCCTTGTCCATGTGATCCCAAGGCAGCGCCAATTGGGAAATGTCGTACATCAGGTTTTGCACGAGCAAATGGATCGACAGCATCGGCAGGAACGGAATGAATGCGCTCGCCACCAGCACTGAAAACACGTTTCCGAAGTTCGAGCTGGCGGTCATGTTGAGGTATTTCATGATGTTGCCGAAGGTTTCGCGCCCCTTCAGCACACCCTCCTCAAGAACCATCAGGCTCTTCTCGAGCAGGATGATATCGGCCGACTCCTTCGCAATATCGGCGCCGCTATCGACGGAAATGCCGACATCGGCATCGCGCAGCGCCGGGGCGTCATTGATGCCGTCACCGAGAAATCCGACGGTATGACCGTTAGCCTGAAGCGCCTGCAATACACGCGACTTCTGGAGCGGAGTGAGCTTCGCGAAGATCGTCCGCTCCTCGACCAAAACGCGAAGCGCGGTGTCGTCCAATTTTTCTATGTCGCGCCCGAGTACGGCTTGGCCCGGTTCAAGTCCTACTTCACGGCAGATCTTGGCACTCACGACCGCATTGTCGCCCGTAAGAACCTTGACCTTGACGCCATGCTCCGCGAGCGCAGCGATTGCTGGTCCAGCCGTCTCCTTTGGCGGGTCGAGAAAAGTAAGGAACCCCTGAATCGTGAGATCGGCTTCGTCCGCGATGGCATAATGCGTCTTGGCCTCGGACGCCACAAACCCTCGGGTGGCGACGACCAGCACACGGAATCCGTCCTCGTTGTACGCCCGAGCCATCGCAGCCAGATTCTTGCGCTCAACGTCACCAAGGCGGATCAGATCTTTGCCTCTTCTGACGTGCGTAGAGATCGACAGCATCTCCTCAACCGCGCCCTTGCAGATGAGCAAGTGATCTCCGTCCTCGCCCTCGACGACCACTGAGAGTCGGCGGCGCACGAAGTCGAACGGAAGTTCATCGACTTTTCGGTAGCTCGCGGCCGTGTTCGTGATGGCTGGCTCCGCCCCGGCGAATCGCACGACGGCCTGATCCATCAGGTTCTTCACGCCGCTCTGGTGGTAGCTGTTCAACCAGCCCAACCGGAGAACGTCAGCGTTGGGTTGCCCGGTAACGTCGACGTGGTGCTCCAGAATGATCTTGTCCTGAGTCAGCGTGCCGGTCTTGTCCGTGCAGAGAACATCCATCGCGCCGAAGTTCTGAATGGCGTTGAGTCGCTTCACGACGACTTTGCGCCGCGCCATCGCTACGGCGCCCTTCGCGAGGTTCGAGGAAACGATCATCGGCAGCATTTCGGGGGTAAGTCCGACGGCGACGGCAAGGCCGAACAACAGCGCTTCCACCCAGTCGCCTTTGGTCAGGCCGTTGATGACAAAGACGACAGGAACCATGACGAGCATGAAGCGGATGAGCAGCCAGCTCACACTGTTGATGCCGCGATCGAACGCCGTTTGAGCGCGCGATCCGACGATCGCCTTGGCTAACGATCCGAAATAGGTGCGAGCACCCGTGGCAACGACAAGCGCGGTCGCCGTGCCGCTCACGACGTTGGTGCCCATGAAGCAGACGTTGGGCATGTCGAGCGCGTTCATTTCGCTGGACGCTACGCTCGCCGCGGACTTCTCGGCGACAGACCCGAGCGTGTCATACTTCTCAACAGGGATGGCCTCACCGGTGAGCACTGCCTGGCTCACAAACAGATCGCGGGATTCGATCAGCCTCACGTCTGCCGGGATCATATCCCCTGCTGAAAGACGCACGATGTCGCCGGCGACGATCTCTCGCATCGGGATTTCGAATGCTTCGGGATTTGACGTTGCCGATCCTCGACGAAGAACCGTCGCCGTCGTGCGGACCATCGCCTTCAGAGCTTCGGCCGCAGCGCTCGATCGGTACTCCTGAACGAAGCGCATCAAGGCGCTGGCAAGCACCATCACGATGATGATGGTGACTTTTGTCGGATCCGCATCCTCGCCATGTTGAAGCCGAAGCCAGATGTCCGTTACAGCGCTGATCCCAGCCAGGATCAGCAGCACTGCAATGAACGGATTCTTGAAAGCGCCAAAAAACTGAACAACCGCTGGCAGGCGTCGCTCTTGCGCAACCTCATTGGGGCCGTCTTTTGCCAGCCGTTCGATCGCATCTCGGGCAATCAGGCCGTTGCGGTCGCCTTTGACGTTTTCGAAGGTGTCATCCAACCCATTCTGGGCTTCACGGACCGCCTTCATCGACAGCTTGCGTTCGTCTTTTCCGCGCGGCTTGAGAGCCGCCTTGAGGATGGGGGCATTCATTGGATGAATCTCCTGCCGCAAGCGCCGAGACCATGCGCCTCTCGGCACGGTCTTCGGCGCTTGGGGTCTTGGTCGGCTGAGGGGATAATGAAACCGATGCATCTTCACGACGCTCGGCATTCGGACCGCGCTTGAGCAGCGCAGCCGCTCTTCACCAGGGAGGGTCCGCACCTTCGCGCGACCGTGCGATTCTGCGCGAGTACGGATTGCCGCCCCGGCGGGGGTGAAGCCCGTCCAGGCCGGCGGACACCAGAACCATCGCCGTGCTGGCCTTATGCAGCGTGAGGGAATGCATCACACGCCTCACGCCGCAAAGCGACCATGCTGGTAAACTGCAAGAAGGAGTCCGGCGCGCTCGATCAATCGGCGCAACCCGCCGCCCGTGTCTGGTTCGGCGTCAAGCATCCAGATGCATTCGAGCCGACCGGTCTCGCCATTGACACGCCACGCCGCGACCAGTCGAGTCCGGTTCGTGCGGGGAGACTTCGTGAAAGGACGGTCACGCTCGCATCGCGGGTCGGCGAATGCGGGATTGCGTTTCGGCGAGGCGATCCGCGAAACGCGGAGCGAAGCCGGCAGAGTAAAAAATTGGAGAGTCATGTCTCACCTCCGTGACGAGCCGCTCGGCCGTCACAGGCGAGACTGATGATTCAGACTCGCGAGAACGACCTGAGCGGCACGCTTGCTCGACTACTGTCGCTTGGCATTGCTCGTTGATCCTCATGCGTCGGCAGCGGGTTGGAGCCGCTAGATGACATTGGCTGGATATCACCGTCATTCCTTGAGTGACAGTGTCTTGCGGGGTTGATCCGATATACAAAACAATATCCGGGATATACCATCGTATATTGTAAGGTCTTCGGCGATAACTACCTGCGCAATATCAAGCCGCTTAGACTCACCGGACACGGGCGCGTCGACTTCACTAGCGATGTGATCGCTCTGATTTATTTCGATCCGAGGTCTAGTGTGGGTATCGATATGGTTCTTGTCGAGCGCATCGTCGCGCGAAGCCCTCGTCTTCGGCGATTGCTTTATTCGTTGTCCTTAACCTTTCTGAAAGCGGCGTTTCGGTTTCGCCGCACGGGCTTGGATGCCTTTGCCCGACCGACATTGCGTTTATCGCAGTGTCTCTTTCGTACTGCCTCTTCGCGGATACGACGTCGTTATGCAGCCGAGCCGAAAATGACGTCGGACTCGCGCTTTGTGCTCCGTCGCCTTTCTCTCAAACTTTTGATCGTGCTGATCTTTGCCGGTGCTCAAAGCCCGCTGCCCTGGGGATTCGGGAAAGCGCTTACGATGATGCTGTTTATGAGCGCGGCTATCAGCTGTGCCTTGGCCCTCATGAACCACCAACGATTCAGATTGGGAGTCTTGAGCTACTGGGACGAATCTTTGGCCTTTGTCCTGCTCGGCCAAACCGCGCGGATGGTGTTTCTACGTTGAAGTATTGCGAGTGCGCTATGCCGGGGGCTCTCGTCTTCAAAATACTCGCCAATAACCTGCCACGCGATACGGGAATCGCGAAGGTGGCCGTCGAGGCGAGACGCGGGGCAGCGACAACCGCCTGCGGCGTCGTTTGGTATTGGTTATGACGGAGCGTCGCACCACTCGCCGTCGCCGCACGCTGTTGACGGGGAAGATCATTCTCAATCAGCGATCGTCCGTGATAAGTTGCGTCGTCCGAAACTTGTCGGACACAGGCGCCTGCCTCGAAGTTCCTGCTGCCCTGAACATTCCGGATGCCTTCGAGCTGAAAATAGAACCTGGCGGCGCTTGCTCACAGTGTCGAATAGTCTGGCGGAGCGCTACGCGCATCGGCGTGGCGTTCGATTGACACAAAGCTAGAACGCGCCTTCACTTTCAAGGGCGAGTGTAAAGGCGCTGGCCCGAGATACTGGCCGCGCGCACGGCGCTGCAGGCGTGACGGCTGATATGGCCGGACGGCAGGCTACAGAAATAACAAGGACAATGTGTGGGGGAAAGAGCCAATCTCACAAGGAGAATGGCGCGCCGTACTGGATAAAAGTGCGAACGCATATGTGATTGAATCTGCGATTAATTTATTTTGGGGCATCGTGATCCTCTCATCTTTCAGCGTTCGCCGGCTGCCGCCAATAGCCCCACCCAAACGGGTGCGCCGAACCGAACGCGGAGCTGATATCGGACCAAGTACAAGGTATCCGGTATTTTGCTTCTCCCGGGTCTATGAGGAAATGACTAGCTCTTTCCAAATCTGGGCCGCGTACGCAGTGGCTCTCTCCTAGTCCTGAAGTCCGCGGCATGTGTGATTGGGTACCGCTGGAATACATCGCAGAAAATCCCATTCTGCAGCGATGCAAATATCGAGTGCAAAATCGATTAAAAAATAGAGAGCTCCGCGAACTAGACGGCTCGACCGATGAGGGCACCAATGGTCGCAGTTGAGGCCATGGCGACTGCTCCCCAAAACACGACCCGAAGAGTGGGTTTCCATATGCTGGCGCCGCCAGCGCGAGCGCCGATCGCTCCGAGAACGCCAAGTCCGATGAGGCAGGCAATGGAGACGGTCCAGGTGGCGGTCCAGGCCGGCGACAGGAGAGCGACGGCCAGCGGCAAAGTCGCGCCAGATGCGAAGGTGACCGCCGAAGTGAAAGCCGCTTGAACTGGCTTCGCCATCACATGACTGGTCAGTCCGAGTTCATCCCGCGCATGGGCCCCGAAGGCGTCCTTTGCCATCATCTGCTCGGCGACCTGTCGCGCCAGTTCGGGCGTTACACCACGCTGCTCGTAGATCGCGGCGAGTTCGGCCAGCTCCGCTTCAGGTTGCGTGGCAAGTTCGCGGCGCTCACGCGCCATGTCGGCTTCTTCCGTATCGGCCTGGGAACTGACCGACACATATTCGCCTGCAGCCATCGACATTGCTCCGGCGACGAGCCCCGCTACGCCAGCAACCAGAATTTCGTGGGAAGCGGCGGTCGCGGCGGCAACACCGACGATCAGACTCGATGTTGAAATCAGCCCGTCATTGGCGCCTAGCACCGCTGCGCGAAGCCAACCTATTCGTTCGATCAGATGGTTCTCTTTATGAAGGGCTCGCATGGAACATGGTCCTGAATTACATTTCTAAGGCTTTGTAACGCGGCGCTGAGCACATAGGAAAAGGCGCCTTGCCTTCGAGATCGATCTGGAAACTTGGCCGGTCAGGCTGATCAATGATGCTATCTTCCGATGAAACGCCTACCGTTCCATCGCCACATACGCTGTAGTCCAAAGCCGCATTCAACTTCAATCGCCGGAGTGTTGTCCAGGCCTCTCAACGTGACTTCATTTGCCCTGACACTCATCACCAGATGATATCGTCCGTGGTGCGACATGTAGACCTGATGGAGGCATTTTCCGCTGCTACAAAACGTAAGGCGGTCGCCACATCTGAGTTCATGAAGATGAAGAGCGATGAGACGAACGTTCCCAACGTCAATGAAGCGGCTGAAGCCACGCGTTGTTGTCAATTCATCGCCACATACCTTCCTGTATTTTTGAAGGCCTGCCCGCACTTCCGCCGGCAGGTTTTGCACGTAGAAAGGACTGGGTTGATTGTCATGGACAGGAGAACTTGCGAGCGAGAGGGCCGGCGAGACAAAGAAAAGTGACGTCATAGCGGCTAAGATTGCCACGTCACGGAGCCGATTCGATCTTTTCATGCTGAAACCTCCACTTCCAACGGCTGTTTCTCTCGTTCGACGACGGCTGCGGAGCGGCGCTCCATCCATCGGTAGATCGCCGGCAACAGCAGCAGCGTCAGAACGGTGGACGACAGGACGCCGCCGATGACGACAGTGGCGAGCGGTCGTTGCACCTCCGCTCCCGCGCCCTGTGAAATCGCCATCGGTACGAAGCCGATTCCCGCGACCATGGCGGTCGACAATACCGGACGGAGCCGATCCGTGGCGGCTTGCCGGACTGCCTCGATAACAGGCAGCTTCCGCCGCAACGCATTGATATGATCGATCAGAACGAGACCATTCAGCATCGCGATGCCGGAGACCGCGATAAAGCCGATCGCGGCGGTGATCGAGAATGGCATGTCACGTAGCCAGAGTGCCAGCACGCCACCGGTGATCGCAAACGGAATACCGGTATAGACGACGGCGGCATGACGGACGCTCCCCAACGCCGAATAAACGAGCAAGAAGATCATCAGCAGCGCCGCCGGCACGACGATCATCAGACGGGCTCGGGCCGCTTCTAGCTGACGGAACTGGCCTCCGAACTCGATGCGATAGGATTCAGGCAGCGCAAGCTTGCCGTCGAGGCGTGCACGCGCTGCGGTCACATAACCTTCGATGTCGCTGGTGTTGAGATTGACCATCAAGGCGGCGCGGCGCTTACCATTGTCGTGCAGGATCGGTTCGACCGTTCTCATCTCGCGCAGACTTGCAACGCGGTCCAGCGGCACAAGGCCGGACGCGCCGACGCGCAATGGAAGGGAGAGGATCGATTTTGTGTCCGCGCGTAAGGACTCGGGCATACGAACGACGATCGCGTGTCGATGCTCTCCGTCCGCGATGAAGCCGACCTCGTCCCCACCGATCGCTGACGCAATGGCACGGTTGACCTCGGCGGTTCCCAGCCCCAACCGCACCATCGCGTCGTGATTGATCTCGACCACCACACTGTGGGTGCGGCTGGCCGCTTCGAATGCGGCATTGGCGGTGCCGGGCACGCCTTGCAATTCCTCTCGCGCCTGCGCGGCGAGCCGCTCAAGCACGTCGTAGTCGTCTCCGAATATCTTGACCGACAGATCCGCCCGCGTGCCCTCCAACATTTCGTTGAAGCGCATCTCGATAGGCTGCGCGAAAAGGAATGACTGCTCCGGCGCCAGCGCAGTGGCAGCCTTTTCGATCGCCGCAACCAGCTCGCTCTTGTTGCGCGGCATGTCCGGACCTTGCGGCCATTGGTCGAGCGGCTTGTAGAAGATGTAGAGGTCGTTCTCATTCGGCGGCATCGGGTCGGTCGCAACCGCGCTGGTGCCGATGCGGGAGAAGGTTCGGGTCACTTGCGGAAAGCGACGCAAAATTTCACGCTCGGTTTGCTGCTCGATCTCAAGGCTACGGTCGAGCGACATCCCCACGGGCTTGTAGACCATCGCCGTGATGGAGCCCTCATCGAGGCGTGGCGTAAACTGCGAGCCAAGGGTCAGGAATATCCTCAATGCCACGGCCAACAGGACTGCCGATGGAACGAGAAGGGCAGCGGGATGACGGAGGGCGAAGTCCAGGACGGGACGGTAGCCCCGGATCACGAGGCCGGCGAAGCCACCGTTATGCGTGATGTGGTTGTCGGCGGTTATCTCCGGGAGAGAATCTTCCTTTTCACTGACGCTCGGCTGACGCACCTTCTCGCCTCGTAGCAGCCGGGCGCACAGCGCCGGCACTAGCGTAAAGGTAACGATCAGCGCCGCTGCCAGCGCCAGCATCACGGCTTGCGCCATCGGCTGAAACAGCTTCCCCTCGACGCCGCCCAGGCTGAGTACCGGCACATAAACCAGCGCGATGATGGCCATGCCGAAGAACACGGGCCGCGCCACGCCCCCCGCAGCGTTGATGACGATGCGACGGCGTTCATCGGCCGTCAGCTCGCGCCCCTTGAGGCGCTGTGCCTCGCCCATCAGACGCAATGTGTTTTCCACGACGACGATCGCGCCATCTACGACCAGGCCGAAGTCGAGCGCGCCGAGGCTCATCAGATTGCCCGATATACCGAGCGCATGCATGCCCGAGATCATCATGAGAAAGGCCAGCGGGATGACCGACGCGACGATAAATGCCGCGCGCCAGTTGCCGACCACGATCAGCAATACGACGGCGACCAGCAACGCTCCCTCGCCAAGGTTGCGCTCGACCGTCGCGATGGTGCGATCCACCAATTCTGAACGATCGTACTGAACCTGAAGGATCATGCCTTTGGGCAGCGCGGCGCGCAGGTTCGGCAATTGCGCATCGACGCGCCGGGCAACGTCCCGGCTGTTCTGCCCGACCAGCATCATCACTGTGCCGAGCACGGTTTCCTTGCCGTTGGTGGTCGCGGCGCCATCGCGTGGAGCATGGCCGATGGTCACGGTCGCCAGATCCGCTACAGTCAGCGGCCGCACGCCACCTGCGAATTTCACGGGTAATGCGCGGATCATCTCCGCCGTCGTGACACGCGCTTCGGTTCGGACGGTGAAGCGTTGGCCGTTCTTGGTGATGGTCCCGCCGCCGGCATTGGCGACGTTGGCGCCAACAGCCTGGGCAAGCTCGCTCGGCGTGATGCCCGCTGTCGTGAGCTTCTTCAGATCAGGCTCGATGACAAACTGACGTTCGAGGCCGCCGTTGGAATTGACGTCGGCGACCCCCTCGATCGCGCGCAGCATCGGGCGCACGATATATTCCTGAGCCTCGAACAACTCCATCAGTTGTTGCCGCTCGTCCAAATCGGACGGCGGTTGCGCCCATTCGAGTGTGTAGTACCAGATTTCGCCAAGCCCGGTGGTGATCGGAGCGAGGCGCGGCGATGATCCGGCTGGCAGCATGTCGCGCACTGCGGAAAGCCGCTCGTTGACGAATTGGCGTGCGCGAAGCTGGTCCGTGCCGTCCTGATAGATGAGCGTGACCTGTGACAGTCCGGTCTTGGTGAGCGATCGCATTTCCCGCAGGCCCGGCTGACCACCCATGCTGCGCTCGATGGGCAGCGTCACAAGACGCTCGATTTCCTCTGGCGCCAGGGCAGGAACAGTCGTGTTGATCTGCACCTGCACGCCTGTGATGTCGGGAATGACATCGATTTGCAGATTCACGAAAGACCAGATTCCAAGACCAGCGATCAGCAAAGCGATGATCATCACCGTGGCTGGTCGACCGGTTGTCCATTCCAGAATCCGCCGCGTCATCGGGACACGCCGTCGAAGCTGCGGCCGCCATTGAGCGCCCGAAGTTGAAGCATCGCTTCCATAGCCTCACGTCGCGTGTCGAGCAGAGCCGACAGCGCGTCCAGATACTGGCGCTGCATCTCGACGTAAGTTGCGATCGGGATCGCTCCCTGGCGATAACTATCGGCGGCGGCGGTAGCTGCGGCCGCAAATTTCTCGGTGGCCCCGGCTGGCCAGCCCGCAAGGGCTCGACGCTTCGCCTCGTAGTAGGCTGCCTGTTCGTAAACCTGCCTCGCGATCCGTCGGTTGGCGGCGAGCAGGGCCGCATCGCCCTGGGATTGACGGCTCAACTCCTGTGCGAGGCCAGCAGCCTGGCTATTCCAAAGCGGCAACGTCGTCGTCAGCCGTATGCCGAAATTGGTCTCGCGGCTGTCTGACTTCGCGCGATTGAAGTAGGGACCGACTGAGACGTTCGGCACACGCGCTGCTTGTGCGAGGTCAACGCGCAACCCTTGCTGCTGCAATTGCGCGCGCAGCGACTGAATCTCGAAATTGTTGATGCCAGCTTGTTGCGCCATGCGCTCGACCGACGGAAGGCCGGGCAGCGTGATATCGGGCGGAGCAATGCGGAGCCGCGCTTTGAGCGGCGCGCCGCGAAGTTGATTCAGTTCGTAGACGATCGTGCTGGTCTCGGAATCAGCCATCGCGGCATTTCGCTCCGCCGTGATGGCACCCGCATCCAGAATGGCCGTGTCCAGCGTGGTGGCGATGCCCGCCGGATCCCGCTGCTCCACAACGCGTGCAAGCTCGCGCATCCGCGCGGCAACGTCGCGTGCCGCGGCGGCTTTCCGCTCGGCCGCGAACAAGGCATATCCCAAAGAGCGTGCCCGGCTTGCGAGCGTTGCGTCGAATTGCGCAAGACCGAGCCGCGCCAGCGCGATCTGATGCTCGGCGATGGCGCGACGGAGCGCCCCGCGTCCGGCAAAGTCGAGCGGCTGCATAATCGACAAGCCATATGTCGGCCCGGCGCCTTTCGGTGCACCTGTCAGGCCGTCGGCCATCCGGCGTTCGCCTAACTCGAATGCAGCTTCAGGGTCCGGCAGGCGATCAGCCGCGTCGCGCTCAACACCTGCAAGCCCGATCTACTGGAAATAAAAGCGTCGTTCGGGGTTACTTGCCACGACGGAATTGGCAAGTGCATCAATCGACAGCACGGCGGCCTGCTGAGCGAAGGCTGGGGTCACCAAGATAATTGTTGATATGCGAACGATTATCAGGAGCAATTTTAACATTGGCACGAGTCTCAACACTGACTTCTAGACGCCTGATTGCCACGCTAGTCTGAACACAAGCTGTCAGCGTAAATGCAGGTTGATCCAGTATCGGACTGCAGCAATCAGGAGACATGACCATTCGCATTCTTCTTGTCGAAGACGATCAGGACATTGGCGCCCGCCTGAAGGAAGGGTTGGCCAGCTTTGGCTTTGTCGTTGAGCATGTGGAAGATGGTGAGCACGCCCTTTCCTTCGCGCTGCAAGAAGAATTCGACGCGATCGTTCTCGATCTCGGTTTACCCGGCCTGTCAGGCATCGAGGTCTTACGGAGGTTGCGACGTACCGGGGCCGCCACACCGGTCCTGATCCTGACGGCGCGCAGCAGCTGGACTGAGAAGGTGGAAGGTCTCAATGCAGGGGCTGATGACTATGTGGCGAAGCCGTTTCACGTCGACGAAGTCGCAGCTCGCCTGCGCGCGCTGATGCGGCGCGTCGCGGGCCAAGCCACCTCCGAATTGCGCCACGGAGATATCGTGCTTGACCCCGTTGCCGGCACCGCCAATGTTGCGGGCCAGCCGATCGAATTGACGGCACAGGAATTTCGCCTGCTCCACCTCTTCCTGCATCGCGTCGGCCGCGTCGTGACGCAAGCCGAGTTGCTCGACCATCTCTACGGCCTGAATGAGGAACGCAGCTCGAATACGATCGAGGTCTATGTCGGTCGGCTGCGACGCAAAATCGGCCGCGATACCATCAGGACCCTGCGCGGTCTGGGCTACAGGTTCGGCTGATGGTCAGAAGTCTGCGCGCCCGGCTGCTGGTTGGCGTTATTCTCACGACCGTGACAGGTATCGCTGTCGCTGGCGTTTCGATTTCCGCGCTGTTCCGGGCGCACGTCACGGAGCTTGTCAATGCCGAGCTGATCGGTCATCTCGACGAGCTCGAAGGTCTGTTGGCCCGCACGGCCGACGGACATGTCGCTCTGGCACAAAGGCTCAGTGATCCGCGCTTCGCGCAGCCCGGGACTGGCTATTACTGGCAGGTGAGCGATCGCAACGGCATCGTCCTACAATCAGCCTCCCTCGAACCGCAACGGCGTTTTCCGCCACCCGCGCGGGGGGCGGATCGGCAGCTTACTCGCTCAGTCGAAGCTGGCCCGGCTGGTGAGCCGATGATCGCATATGAGCGACCGTGGCAGACCGCTGAAAACGGTTACGTGCTTCAAATTGGCGCCGACCAGCGGATCGTCGATGATGTACTGAGACATTTTAATCAGGCGCTGGCCCTGTCACTCGGCACACTGGCAATAGCCCTAATTGGGGCCGGCACGTTGCAGGCCTGGTTTGGTCTGCGTCCCATGCGCCGTCTGCGCGACGCGCTGGGCGACATTCGCGCGGGCAAAGCAGAAACCCTGCCTGGTGACTTCCCGTCCGAAGTTCGGCCGCTGGTCGATGATCTCAACGCTCTGATCGACGCCAATACCCAGATGGTTCGCCGCGCCCGCACGCAGGCGGGCAATCTCGCGCATGGCCTGAAGACACCATTGGCCGTGCTGACGGACGAAGCGCGCCGGCTGCTCGCGAGAGGTGATACCGAGGGCGCCGCGGTCCTGACTCAGCAAACAGGGCGGATGCAGCGCCAGATTGATTTCCAGCTTGCCCGAGCCCGTGCCGCAGCCAACGCCGGCCTGCCTGGCGTCATCACGCAGGTCGAACCTGCCTTCGCATCAATAGCCGCGGCGATGCGGCGGCTCTATGCTCATCGTGAGCTGACGATCGTCCATACAGCCGAGACGGAATTGCTTGCCGCCGTCGATCCCAACGACCTTGACGAGATGGTCGCCAACCTGGTCGATAATGCCTGCAAGTGGGCTCGTGGTGTTGTCTCGATCAAGGCTACGCGCGATACCCCGACGGGGCAGCTCCTTATTACGATCGTTGATGACGGGCCAGGCATCCCGGCTGATGCACTAAACCGCGCGTTCGCCCCAGGCGAGCGGCTCGACGAGGCCAAACCGGGAAGCGGGCTCGGACTCGCAATCGTCCGCGATCTCGCCACACTGCACGGCGGCTCTGTCGAACTATCCAATGGCAGAAATGGAGGCCTTCACGCGGAGTTGCGGCTCCCATCAGCCTGACAAGTTCAACGGCGTCTAGGTTGGGCGAGTTTCATCGTGGCCGCGTCGTCCGCGCACCATTCGACCTGAGCGATTCGGCGCGCTCGAAATCAGCATCCGCGCCGCTCTGATCTCCAGCGTTCGCTTTCATCGTTCCGCGTTCGAACAAGAAGGTCGGATTCTTCGGATCAGCCTTGATGACCAGATCATAATCCGCGATGGCACGATCAAAGAGTCCTTTACGCCCGAGTGCCTTCCCGCGATTATAATAGGCACCGAGGTAGTCAGTCCTCAGTTGTACGGCGCGATCGAAATCAGAAATCGCGCGATCAAGCTCTCCCTTGCTCATTAAAGCAACGCCTCGGTTGTTGAGCGCGACATAGTAGTCGGGGGACAAACGAAGTGCTCGATCGTAATCCTCCATGGCACGGTCGATATCTCCACTCGACCGCAGCGCGACACCGCGATTGTTATAAGCCGCCGCCAACTGGGTGATCATCCGCTCGCCTGCCTGGATAACCGCTGTGCATCCCCGGATCGAGCGATCGGGTACGATTTCGGCCGCATGCACGCACGAGTCCCAATCCTCGTCGCTCAAAGCTGATGTGGGCGACGAGTTAATTGCAAAGTACGCAATAAATATCGTTGTGCTCAATAACGTAAGAGCACAACGCTTCCAGCGGGTGGTTCGCGCTAGGATCGATGCAGTTCGTGTTCTCGTATACAGCGGCGTAATGCAAATGAGCAAAGAGTAGCCTCAAGTACGTGCATTATATTATTCCCAGTTTGTTCTCTAACAATCCTGTCTGAATTTTCCCTGACAATCGACGTTTGAGACATCCGATCTGGTCGCTTCCCGAACGAGAGTACACCCGTCGAGTGCTATAGAGATTACCAAGCGAGCGCCGTGCGTGCCATCCGACAGGGACAGATCCAAGACTCCCGGACTAAGCCTCAGTCTGGTAGCATGAAGACATCAGCGGTGTTTGATGTACTAGCAGCGGCAATCGACGGGACGGGATGGATCCGGACTCGGTCACGGGAGGGCAACGAGGAGCCGCTATCCGGAAGAAATCGTCCTGCAAGAATTGAACATCGCGCTCTGCGGCGCTGCCAACTTGAATGACCTCTGAAATATCTGGAGGTCAATACGGCGAATTGCTCTGCAACGGCGCTCCGCAAATATGCAAGATATCAACCTAATATTAAGTTGGCGCGCCCGACACGATTCGAACGTGTGGCCTCCACCTTCGGAGGGTGGCGCTCTATCCAGCTGAGCTACGGGCGCATCGATATTCAGATAGTGTCCGAGATCGACCACGGTCAATCGCGAATTCTAGAATCGACATGGCTCAAACGACGCGGGCTAAAGCCTCGCCGATCATCGCCATTCGTACTCCACAACCTCCTTTCGGTTTGCTTCCGTGGTGCTTCCGCGACCTCGAATGCGATTTTCGTGCTTCCTTCGAGTTTCGCCAATCGCTTGGTTTCACTCGTTTTTTACGACACCCTCGACCATCAGAAAGAGCTTGCATTTGCCTTCGGAGGGCGACACTCTATCCAGCTGAGCTACGGGTGCTTCCGAGACACCGGCGACTCGCGTCGTCGGAGGTTCCGGGTCCGAAGGCCGGAACGCGCCTCTCATAGCCGATGCGGTCGGGGGTCGCAACGGCTATCGACGCGATCCTCGCGCCTGTCCTCAGAGACGGCGGCCGAGAAGGCGGCGGCGCCACGTCATCATGTCGTGAAAGGCATGGGTGAACGGTGAAATCGGCGCGGGACGCGCGGCCGGCGCAGCGCTCGACACCGGGGGAGATTCGGCGCGCTCGTGCTCTCGTGCCTCTTCGGCGTCGTCGAGCCAGGCTCTGATGTCGGCGGGTCCGAGCATGCGCCACTCCCGTGTCGGCGCCCGGGTCTTCCGCCGCGCCTCGACGGCGGCCGACCGAGGCCACGTTCCATCCCGCTCGACCCGCCTCGCGGATCGAACGCCCGGACCACTCGCCATCCGTTCGGAACGTCGATGGGTCTCGGCGGAACGACCACGCTCCGCCACCCTCTTTCGATCCATTGAACATTTTTGCGGTGCAATGTCAATGTTGCACTGCACAATTCAAAGGGACGTGATGTCGCGGGGGAGGGTGGTCCGTTCATGAGTGATTTCTGATAAGAGGCCGTCATCGGCGACGTGCGACGGTCGTGTCGTCGTCCGCCACGGAGAATCGATCGATGCGTTCTGGTCTCGCCGCCGCCGCCCTGGCTCTCGCCCTCGGCCTCGCCACCCCCGCCGTCGCGGAAGGGGTGATCGGCATGGACGCCGTGAAGGCCGGTCTCGACTCGGGCCGGATCATCCTCGTCGACGTGCGCGAGCCCGACGAATTCGCCGCCGGCCACGTGCCCGGCGCGATCAATCTGCCGATGTCGACCTTCTCGCCGTCGGTGTTGCCGCGCGCGGGCGACAAGACGGTGGTGGTGATGTGCCGTTCGGGCCGCCGCGCCGGTCAGGCCCAGGCGATCGCGGCCTCCGCCGGACGTCGCGACATCGTCGATTATGCCGGCAGCATGATCGAGTGGACCGCCAAGGGCGGGCCGGTCACCACCGGCAAGTGATATCGATCACAGGACATTCCGACTCGTCGGAATGTCCCGTGGTTGCGGCCTGACCGGCCGACGCCCGTTCGGGCTCGCCTTCGCCTGGGAAGTTTCGAACAGGTCGAAACTTCCCAGGCTCGGTAGGAGGGCGGTCGCGCCCTTCTCCGATCTCTTCGAATGCGAGCGCGGCGGGAAGGGGCCTTCCCGCCGCGCGTCGTGTCGTCGTCTCGGGCGAGGGTTCAGCCCTCGGCGGCGAGGATCTTCGGTACCCGGTTGAGGCGCAGCCGATAGGCGTCGGGCATGCCGGAGCCGAGCAGCGGGCGCAGGTAGAGGCGGAAGGCGTCGGTGACGTCGTTGCCGTTCTCGGAGATGAACTCGTCGGGCATGTGCCGGGTCTTGCCGGCCACCGCCTCCAGCGGCGAGAGATGGTAGTCGACCGAATAGAAGCCGGTGCGGTGGATCGTCACCGAGCCGTCGGTCTTGCCCCACATCGCGTATTGCACCGCCTTCTCGCCGACTTCGCGAGCCTCGCGCTGGTCGACGTCGGAGACGCAGCCGATGAACGAGCGCTGGAGATAGCCGAAGGTGTCGCCGCGCACGCGCGAGATCTTGAGCTTGGTCTTGATCTCGTTGCAGAGCAGGTCGGCGAGGGCGCCGGTGCCGGAGAGCTGGATGTTGCCGTGGGCGTCGCGCTCGACCTCGGAGGTGAGCTTGGTGATGATCGGCACGCCCTTCTCGTCGTGGATGCCTTCCGACACCGCGATGACGCAGCGCCCGTATTTCTCGTAGGTCGCCTTCACGTCGCCGAGGAACTTGTCGATCGAGAAGGCGCGCTCCGGCACGTAGATGAGGTGCGGGCCGTCGTCGGGGAACTTCTTGCCGAGCGCCGAGGCGGCGGTCAGGAAGCCGGCGTGGCGCCCCATCACCACGGCCACGTAGACGCCGGGCAGCGCCGCGTTGTCGAGGTTCACGCCCATGAAGGCCTGAGCGACGAAGCGGGCGGCGGAGGGGAAGCCGGGGGTGTGGTCGTTGACCGTCAGATCGTTGTCGATGGTCTTGGGGATGTGGATCGAGCGCAGCGGATAGCCGGCCTTGGCCGCCTCCTCGGAGACGATGCGCACGGTGTCGGAGGAATCGTTGCCGCCGACGTAGAAGAAGTAGCCGATGCCGTGGGCCTTCAGGACCTTGAAGATCTCCTGGCAGTATTTCAGATCCGGCTTGTCGCGAGTCGAGCCGAGGCCGGAGGAGGGCGTGTGGCCGACCATCTCCAGGTTGTGGCTGGTCTCCTGGGTCAGATCCAGGAACTCCTCGTCGACGATGCCGCGCACGCCGTGGTGCGCGCCGTAGACCAGTTCGACGTTGCGGAACTTGCGGGCCTCGAGCACCGCGCCGACGATCGACTGGTTGATGACGGCGGTGGGGCCACCCCCCTGCGCGACGAGGACCTTGGTCTGTGACATGTGCGTGTATCCCATAGAGTAACGCGGACGACGGCGAAGCGCTCCGCCGACGCCCATCCTGCGCAGGTGGGCGCCGATCTCAAGCCGTTTGTGAGGCGGCGCGGGGGCTCGGCGCAGCAATTGCATGCTGCATTGCAAAAGGAGGCACCACTTCGACGTCGACCCGAGGGCGGGAACCGGCTATAGCAGGGCGAAAGCGGCGAGGCGCAGGCGGCGATCCCTGACGCGCCCCCTCGACCCCACAGGAGCATCCCCTTTGGCCTTCCCCCTCGCGAGCCCCGCGCTCGACCGCGCGCTCGTCAAGCGCAACTACGACGAACCGACTCCGGTCCAGGCCGCCGTGCTCTCGACCGAGACCCGCGGACGCGATCTTCTCGTCTCGGCCCAGACCGGATCGGGCAAGACGGTCGCCTACGGGCTGGCGCTCGGCGCCGCCCTCCTCGGCGACGACGAGGTCTTCGGCCCGGCCGGCCGGCCGCAGGCGCTGGTGATCGCGCCGACGCGCGAGCTGGCGCTCCAGGTCGAACGCGAACTGGCGTGGCTGTTCGAGGAGACCGAGGCGCGGATCGTGCCGTGCGTCGGCGGCATGGACCCGCGCGCGGAACGGCGGCGGCTGCACATGGGCGCGCACATCGTCGTCGGCACGCCGGGGCGTCTGCGCGATCACATCGAGCGCGGTGGGCTCGATCTCTCGGCGATGCGGGCGGTGGTGCTCGACGAGGCCGACGAGATGCTCGACATGGGCTTTCGCGAGGATCTCGAGTTCATCCTCGAGGCGACGCCGCAGGAACGGATGACGCTGCTCTTCTCCGCGACCCTGCCCAAGACCATCGTCCAGCTCGCCACGCGCTATCAGCGCGACGCGCTCCGGATCGCGGTCGCCGGCGCCGAGCGCGGCCATGCCGACATCGAGCACCGGGCGATCCGGGTGGCGCCGAAGGAGATCGAGGCGGCGGTGGTCAATCTGCTGCGCTTCCACGAGAGCCCGGCGGCGATCGTCTTCGCCAACACCCGCGAGGCGGTGCGTCACATCCAGGCGACGCTGCAGGAGCGCGGGTTCCAGGTGGTGGCACTCTCCGGCGAACTCGGCCAGCACGAGCGCAATCAGGCGCTGCAGGCGCTGCGCGACGGCCGGGCGCGGGTCTGCGTCGCGACCGACGTCGCCGCGCGCGGCATCGATCTGCCCAATCTCGATCTCGTCATCCACGCCGATCTGCCGCACGACCGCGAGGTGTTCCAGCACCGTTCGGGCCGCACCGGCCGCGCGGGGCGCAAGGGCATCTCCTGCCTCCTGGTGCCGCCGGCGCGTCGCCGTCGCGCCGAGCGGATGTTGGCGGAAGCCGGGATCCGGCCGGAATGGGCCGGGCCGCCGAGCGCGGAGGCGATCACCGAACTCGATCGCCAGCGCTTCCTGGCCGATCCGCTGCTCGCCGAGCCGGTCGGCGAGGAGGACGCGGAAATGGCGCGGCTGCTGATCGAGACGCGCACGCCGGAGGAGATCGCCGGCGCGCTGGCGCGGCTCTGGCGCGGCCGTCTGCCGGCGGTCGAGGAGGTGGTCGATCCGGGCCAGGGCGGGCCGCGCGATCGCTCGCGCACCGAGGGGCCGGGACGCGGGCCGATGGGCGTGTGGTTCCGCTGCGACGTCGGCCGGCGTCAGAAGGCCGATCCGAAATGGCTCCTGCCGATGCTGTGCCGGCGCGGCGGCATCGAGCGCGACGACATCGGCACCATCCGCATCTTCGACGGGGAGACCCGGTTCGAGGTGGCGGAGGGCGTCGCGGCGCGGTTCTGGGCCAATGCGCGCCGTCCCGACGAGGAGCAGATCCGATTCTCCCCGGTCGACGGCGAGCCGGAACCGGAGCGCGTGCGCCGTGGACCGCCGCGCGGTGGCGAGCGTCCGCCGCGCCGCAAGGCCGAGGGCGGCCACGAGGGATCGCGGGCGCGTCCCGAGGGCGGCCCGGCCGGTGGTCCGAGGGGCGGCAACCGGCGGCGCGAGCGCGGCGCCTGAGCGCGGCGCCCGATCGGGCGCCTCAGCGGGCGAGGGCGGCCAGTTCGCCGAGGAGGGCGCGCGTCGCCACGGGCTTGGCGCGATCGGCGACGGAGGCGCGCACCGCCTCCGGCTCGATCGTGCCGGCGTCGATGTCGGCCTTCACCGCCATGATCGTGTCGAGGAAGGCGTCCGCGTCCCAACCGGGCGCGAAACGGGCATGAGGATTGGCGCCATAGGCGCCGGTCAGCGTCGGCAGCGGCGACAGGACATAGGGCCGGCCGCAGGCGAGCGTCTCGACGACGATGAAGGGCGAGCCCTCGCCGAAATGCGAGCACATCAGCCCCATGTGGCATTCGGAGATGGCGCGGGTCAGCCCGGCCGCGTCGAGAAGCCCGGTGCAGGTGACGAGATCGCGCACGCCGGCCTCGTCGATCTCCTCCACGTCCTTGCCGAAATAGCGGAATTCGATGGCGTCGCCGAAGCGGGCCTTGCCGCGCCGGATGATCTCGAAGAGGAGCTTCGGGTTCTTCTGCTCGACGATGCGGCCGGCGTAGAAGACGATGGTCTTCTCGCCCTTCGGCAGCGGCGTCGCGGTGAAGCGGTCGTCGTACCAGGCGTCGATATGGGCGAGGCGGGGCCCGAGGCGGCGCACGACGCCCTCCGAGAGGCCGGAATCGTCGCGGCCGACCACCTGGACCCGATCCGCCACCAAGGGCAGGAACCAGCAGGCGGCATCGTGGATCGCGCGTTTGCCGGTCTCGCCGGCGCCGGGGCCGGTGCCGTGGATGGTGAAGACCTTGGCGCCGGGGAACGCCCAGGCGAAGACCACGTATTCGGGCCGCGAGAATTCCATCGTCCGTTTCGCGGCCTGTTTCAGGCGGGCGCGGATGGTGCCGAGATGGCCCCAGACGGCGAGCGCGAAGGGGATCCACTTCGGGCCCGGCAGTTTCGGCAGGGCGAGGCCGAGGCGGTTCGGCGCGGGCCGGGCGGGCGGCTCGGAGATCAGGATCGCGTCGTCGCCGGCCGCCGCGAGCAGCGTGTCGACGTAACGTTCGATGCCGCCCTGGGCGTCGGTGACGTCGTTCTGGTGGAAGAAGGCGAACATCGCGGATCGGTCCCCGTTTCCCAACTGGTCGGGGACCGTTCTTACGCACTCGATCTGAAGATCGCGTTGACGGGGGGAGAGGGGGTCAGGCGACCCGGTTGATCGGCTCACCCTCGGCCCAGGCCTCGACATTGGCGACGAGCCGGTCGGCGAGGCCCTGCACCGCCTCGCGCGAGGCCCAGCCGACATGCGGCGTGACGATCACGTTCGGCCGCGCCGTGAGCCGCATGACGGGGCTGTCGGCCGGCGGCGGCTCGGGGGCGGCGACGTCGATGCCGGCGCCGGCGATCTCGCGGGCGTCCAGGGCGGCGTCGAGGGCCTCGACGTCGACGAGGCCGGCGCGGGCGGTGTTGATCAGCAGCGCGTTCGGCTTCATCGCCGCGAATTCGGCGGCGCCGAAGAGCCCGGTCGTCTCCGGCGTCAGCGGGCAATGGAGGGAGACGACGTCGGCGCGGGCGAGGAACTCGGCGAAGGGCACGGCGTCGGGGTTTCCGCCCGTGCCCGACTTGCGGCCGGCGAAGATCGGGATCATGCCGAAGGCGTGGCCGATCTCGGCGACACGGCTGCCGAGCGAGCCGGAGCCGACGATGCCGAGCGTGGCGCCGGAGAGATCGTCGATGGGGAAGTCGTGGTAGCAGAATTGCGCCGCCTCCTGCCATCGGCCCGCGAGCACCGAGGCGCGGTAGGAGAGGAGCGAACGGCGCAGCGCCAGGATCAGCGCGAACGTGTGTTCCGGCACGGTGGCGCGGGCATAGTCGCGGATGTTGACGACGACGATGCCGCGCGCCTTCGCCGCCGCGAGGTCGATGTTGTCGGAGCCGGTGGCGGCGAGCGCGATCAGGCGCAGGTTCGGCGCCGCGTCCATCTCGGCCGCGCCGATGCGCACCTTGTTGACCAGCACGACGTCGGCGCCCGCGATGCGCGCCGCGGTCTCGCCGGGCGCGGTGCGGGCGTGGGTCTCGAGCGCGTGGGCGAAGGAGAAGGGCGCCAGGACGGTGTCGGGGCGCAGCGTCTCGGCATCGAGGAAGACGACGCGGATCGGGTGATCGGGCAGGGGGCTCATCGGGTCTCTCGTCGCTGGGAGCCTCGACGGTAGTGGGGGGCGATGCCGGCGGCAAACGAAAAGCCGTGATGACTGCGATCGGGTTCGGGAATGAGCCGGTGTCGATCGCGGCTCTCGCCGCGCTCGACGTCCACCGTTACCCGGCCGTTCCGCGCCAGATCGCCTCGACCACGGAGCCGCCGACGGCGTCGTCGGGATCGAGGCGGGCGAGGGCGTCGAGGGCGGCGCGGGCCTCGGCGGGCTCGTCACGGCGCAGCCGGATGAAGGCGAGGGCCTTCAGCGTATAGAGCGCGAAACGGCCGGGGCCGTCGAAGGAGATCGCCTCGGCGTCCCAGTCGCGCCAGTCGGGGGCGAGATTGGCCTGGCGCGCCGCCTCGCGGGCGCCGCCCTCGGCCGCCTCCAGCGCCGCGTCGAGATCGCCGGAATAGGTGTGGATCTTGTAGAGGCAGAACCAGGTGGCGAGCGCGCGCGGATCGAGGGCGAGCGCGGCGCGAAAGGCGGCGTCGGCGGCGACGCGGTCGCTGCGCCACAGCGCGACGCCCTTTTGTAGGATTTCGTTCACAGCGGGGGGAACCTCGCCGAAGTCGATCGCGTCGTCGTCGCGCGACGCCTTGGTCCGGCTCGCTCTGCCCATGTCGAAACTCCCGCATTTCCGCCGTGGTTCCCGCCTCGTGGCAAGAAGCGGACCGATCGGCGGCGGGCGCGGCACGTCCCTTGAATACGCAGATCTCCGGAAGTCACGTCGAAGCCGGAGGTGCGCGATGACGTCGGAAATCCCGCAGGTCTACAAGATTCATGTCTTCGCCTGTTTCCAGAGCCGGCCGCCGGGGCATCCGCGCGGGAGCTGCGGCGCGCAAGGGGCCGAGCCCTTGTGGAAGCGGCTCCAGTTCTGCGTGGAGTCGCTCGGCGATCCGGAGGTGGCGATGACCGCGACCGGCTGCCTCGGCTTCTGCCGCGCCGGGCCGCTGATGGTGGTCTATCCGCAGGGCATCTGGTACGCGCCGAAGACGGAAGCCGACATCGACGAGATCTGCGAGAGCCATTTCGAGAAGGGGATGCCGGTCGAGCGGCTGATCGTCGTGCCGAAGCCGTGAGGCGGGGGCGAGGGCGGCGGAGACGACGAGGGGCGCGGTCGCCCGCGCGTTCCTCCTTATGAGAAGGGGCGCGGTCGCCCGCGCCCCGGTCTTCGGCCATCCGGCCACATCGTCGAGGGCGCCCGTCGGGGGCGCCGTGGACCGCCGTCAGGCGGCCTTCACCTCGATCTTCTTCTCCTCCGGCTTCTCCACCGCGAGTTTGGGTACGGTCACGGTGAGGACGCCGTCGGCGTAGCGCGCCACCACCTTGTCGCGGTCGATCCCTTCGGGCAGGCGGAACGAACGGGCGAAGGAGCCGTAACGGCGCTCACTCACGTGGGTGCCCTTGTCGTCTTCCTCGCGGGTCTCGGTCTTCTCGCCCTTCAGGGTCAAGACGTCGCCGGCGATCGAGACGTCGATCGCCTTCTCGTCGAGGCCGGGAAGTTCGGCGGTGATCGCCCAGGCGCCGTCCTTCTCCACGACGTCGACGGCGGGCGCGAGAGCGCGTCCGGCGAAGACGCCGGTGCCGAAGGCCGGCAGTGTCGGGTCGCGGAACCAGCCGCGGCCGAAGTCGTCGAAGAGCCGATCCATCTCACGGCGCAGGTCCGCGAACATCGGCCAACCCGTCGCCGCGGGAGCGGTACCGACGGCTTTCGCTTCATTGCGAACAGGGAGTTTGGTCGCAGTGTCAGCCATGGTCTTGCCTCCTCGATGCGGGTCGGGAGGGTCGGGAACGAGATCCTCCCGACGCGCGGAAGTTTAGACCACGGTCCGGGGCGCGCCTTGCTCCAGATCATTGAAATGCGAAAAAAACGGCGGTTTCCCGCCGTTCTTCGTCTGGGGGGCGTCCCTCGAGGTCGCGAGGCGCCCGCGCGGCAGGGGAATGATCAGAGCGCGCCGTCGCCGGTCTCGGCGGTGCGGATGCGCATGGCCTGCTCGATCGGCTGGACGAAGATCTTGCCGTCGCCGATCTGGCCGGAATGGGCGCCGGCGCGGATCGCCTCGACGGCGGCGTCGACGAGAGAGTCGGGCACGGCGACCTCGATCCGCACCTTGGGGATGAAGTTCACCACGTATTCGGCGCCGCGATAGATCTCGGCATGGCCCTTCTGGCGGCCGTAGCCCTTCACCTCGGTGAGGGTCATGCCGTGGATCTCGAGCTTGGTCAGCGCGTCGCGGACCTCGTCGAGCTTGAACGGCTTGATGACGGCGATGACGAGTTTCATGCGGGACCCCCGGTGCGAGCGGATGAGGCGACGTGGCGACGCCACGGGCAGATCGGCGCGCCGATCTTGCTCATTTCCTCGGCGCCGGGCAACCCGTCCGGGCGCTTCGTCGCGGCGATCGGGCGAGATCACGCTTCGGGATCGCGCTTCGGGGCGCCGGCCGGGTGGTCGCGGGCGTCATCGGGGCCCGCGGCGGCGCGTGCCGAGGGCGAGGGCGAGCGCGGCGGCGAAGGCGGCCACGGCGGGGATCGCCAGCAGGGCGAGCGCCAGGGCCGGGCCGCCGTGGTCGAGTGCCAGGGCGACGACGAAGGGGGTGAGGGCGGAGACCCAGAAGGCGGGGGCGGCGATGCGCCCGGTGATCGTGCCGTAGACGGCGGGTTCGAAGAGGACCAGCGGGACGGTGCCGCGGGCGATGGTCATCAGGCCGTTGCCGGCGCCGCCGGCGAAGGAGAACAGCGCCGCCGCGCCGACCGAGAGCCCTGCGAAGGGGGCGAGCGCCAGGGAGGCGGGCAGAAGAGCGGCCGCCACCAGCGACAGATCGAGCGGAGCGAGGCGGCGGGGGGAGAGGAACTCGATCGCCCGGGCGACCGATTGGCCGATGCCGCGCAGGGTGGCGATGGTCACGGCGGTGGAGAGCGCGACGCCGAGGGCGAGGAGAAGCGGGATCATGTGCGCGGCGAGCGCGGTGGCGAGGGCGGCCGACGCGACCACCAGCACCGCGAAGAGGGCGGTGGCGCGGCGCTCGGCGGCGGGTTCGCTCCGGCGCGGGGCGACGTCGGCGCCGGAGCCTCGCGGCGCGGGGCGCGGGCGGGCCGGATGTTCGGCGGCGGTGGGGAGCGTCAGCGGCAGCGCGGTGGAGGCGAGGGCGATCACCGCGAAGACGCCGAAGGCGGCGCGCCAGCCGTAGGCCTCGGCGAGGCGGTCACCGAGAAACCAGAAGACGGTCGAGGCGAGGCCGCCGGTGAGCGTCACCGTGGTGATGGCGCGGCGGGCGTCGGCCGGATCGACGCGGACGAGGGCGGCGAAACAGGCGTCGTAGAGGGTCATGCGCAGGGCGACGCCGAGCAGCGCCCAGGCGCCCCACCAGACCGGGAGGCTCCGGGCGAGGCCGGCGAGGCCGAGGCCGACGGCGAGGAGGAGGGAGCCCGCCGTCATCACCGCGCGGCCGCCGTCGCGATCGATGCGGCGGCCGACGGTAGTGGAGACGAGCCCCATCACCACGAGAGCGATGGAGAAGCCGGCGTGGATCTCGCCGCGCGTCCAGCCGGTCTCGGCGGCGATGCGGGGGGCGAAGACGCCGATCGCATAGTAGCCGGTGCCCCAGCCGATCAATTGGGAGAGGGAGAGGGCGGCGACCGTGCGCGGCGGGATCATCGCGGCGGGGCCGGATCGACCGGCGGCGTGGCGTCGCCGTCGCCGAGCGCGCGCTGCATCAGGATGCTGTCGAGCCAGCGGCCGTGTTTCCAGCCGACCGAGCGCAGCACGCCGGCGTGCTCGAAGCCGAGGGCGGCGTGAAGGCCGATCGAGGCGGCGTTGCCGGCATCGCCGATCACCGCGATCATCTGGCGGAAGCCGCCGGCCGTCGCCCGCTCGAGCAGGGCGGCGAGGAGGGCGCGGCCGATGCCGCCGCCCTTGGCCTCGGGCGCCACATAGACCGAATTCTCGACGGTGAAACGATAGGCCGGGCGGGTCCGATAGGAGCCGAAATAGCCGTAGCCGACGACGGCGCCGTCGCGCTCGGCGACCAGCCAGGGAAAGCCGGCGGCGAGGATCGCGGCGTGGCGGCGCTCCATCTCGGCGCGATCGGGGGCAGCGGTCTCGAAGGAGGCGCAGCCGGTCTCCACGGCATGGGCGTAGATCGCGCGGATCGCTTCGAAATCGGCGCTTTCGGCGGCGCGGATCCGCAGCGCGGGCGATGGATGGACGGCCGACATCGGGGCTCCCTCGGCGAATGGTGGGCTGATGCCCGCACCCCCTTCTTGCGGGAAGTCTCGCCCGCGATCAATCTCATGGATGTTGTGCGATGCATGAGGAAAACTCGTCGATGGACGGACCGGATCTCGATCGTCTCTTCGCCTTCGCGGCCGTCGCGGCGGCGGGCGGCTTCACCCGCGCGGCGGAGGCCGAGGGGCTCACTCAATCGGCGATGAGCCTCAAGATCCGCCAGCTCGAGCGCGAACTCGGGGTGCGTCTCTTCGAGCGGGTGGGGCGTCGGGTGAGCCCGACGGCGGCGGGGGTGGCGCTGCTCGCCCATGTGGAGCGTCTCCGGGCGGCGCATGCGGCGGCGATGGCGGCGATCGCGCCGCACCGCGACGGCGCGGTCGGGCGGGTGGTGATCGGCACCGGGGCGACGGCCTGTCTCCACTTTCTGCCGGGTCCGCTGCGGGCGCTGCGCGAGCGGATGCCGGGGGTGGAGATCATCGTGCGCACCGGCGACAGCGCCGACATGTTGATCGATCTCGAGGCCAATCGGCTCGACCTCGCGCTGGTGACGCTGCCTGCGGCCGGGCGGGCCTTCGTCGTCGAGGAGCTGATGGCGGATCCGCTGGTCGCGGTGATGCCGGCGGAGAGCGGCGGCGCGCGGGAGGGGGACCCGATCACGGCGGCGGAGCTCGCCGGTCATCCGCTCATTCTCTACGAATCGCGCGGCTCGACCCGACGGATCGTCGACGGCTGGTTCGCCGCCGGCGGCATCGTCGCGCGGCCGGTGATGGAACTGTCGAGCGTGGAGACGATCCGCGAACTGGTCGGGGCGGGGCTCGGCGCGGCGGTGTTGCCGAGCCTCGCCTTTCCGCTCGGCGGGCACGGCGCCGGGGTCGGGATCCGGCCGCTCGATCCGCCGCTCGATCGCCGGCTCGGCCTCGTCCTCAGGCGGGACAAGGTGTTGGAGCCGGGTCTTCGGGCGATGGTGGCGGAGCTTCAGGCGGCGGCGCGGGCGCGCGAGGGTCAGGCGGCGCGCTTGCGGCGGACGTAGACGGTGCGCTCGACCACGGCGACGAGGGTGCCGGCCGAATCGGTGATCTCGCAGCGGAAGATCGGCAGCGTCTTGGCGCCCTCGGCGCAGACGGCGCGGATCTCGGCGATGCGCGCCTCGTCGAGGCGGAAGCGGGCGGTGACGGTGCCGCGCCCCGGCGCGACGAAGTCGATCGTCGCCGCCTTGTCCCAGACGACGTGGCCGGGGCCGAGGTTCTTCAGCAACATCAACATGTAGAACGGATCGGTCATGGCGAAGAGCGAACCGCCGAAATGGGTGCCGACATAATTGCGATTGAGGCGGCCCATGCGCAACTCGACGTCGGCGGCGCGGAAATCCTCGTCGAGGCGGACGCAGCGGATGCCGGTGAAGAGAAACGGCGGCCAGAGATTCATCAGGCGGCGGAAGACGGCGGCCTTCATGGGGAACTCCCGTTCGGTGTTTCCCATAACAAGAATATCATGACGTAAACGTCAAGCGCGGACCACGCGACCCAGGCCGGCGGAGAGCGATAGCGGCGCACCGGCGCGAAAGACGCGCGCGGCGGTCACGACGAGATCGCGGCTCGTCGTTCGACGTGACGGATCTGGGGGGAAGGAAAGTGGTGCCTGAGGGCGGATTCGAACCACCGACACGCGGATTTTCAATCCGCTGCTCTACCAACTGAGCTACTCAGGCGACCGGGCGAGGCGGGGCGGTGAAACCGTCACCTCGTTGGTGGGGCGCTTTATAATCAGTGCCCCGATGGCTGTCCAGTGGCGTGAGACGAAAAGATCGTCGGTGCCCTCGGCCTGTGGGTAACCCGCCTTCGCGTGCCCCTCGCCCCTGCCGGTCCGGCGCGGCCGACCGCCGCGCGCCGGCCCTTTCTCCCCTTCCCACGTCGTCGCCCGGTCGGGCCGTCGCCTCGGCCGGCGGTGGGGACGATGGGTCGCGGACGGGGGGGCTCGACGAAAGATATATGGATCATATAATATATATGAAAGATACAACAATTGCGTCGACCGCCGCTCGCGACGGTCCGAACGCGAGAGACAGGGGGGGATCCTCATGGCAGAGGCGCGGACGACGCGCGTTTCGGCGCGTTTCCTTTCGAGGCTCGGGCTTCTCGCCGGGCTCGCACTGGCCCTCTGGGCGGCGGTTCCGGTGCGGGCGGCGGAGGGCGAGGGCGCGGCGGCGGAGAGCCATGCGGCGGCGGCGCCCGCCGTCGTCACGGGGCAGAAATCCGGCGCGCTCGAGGGCGGCACCGCCGATCACACCAAGTTCAAGATCCTCGAGGGGCCGTTCGCCGACGGGTCCGAGGTCACCAAGGCGTGCCTGACCTGCCACACTGAGGCGGGCGCGCACGTCATGAAGTCGATCCACTGGACCTGGGACTACACCAATCCCAAGACCGGCCAGAAGCTCGGCAAGAAGAACGTCATCAACAACTTCTGCACCAACGCCAAGGGCAACGAGGGCATGTGCGCCCAGTGCCACGCCGGCTACGGGTGGAAGGACGACGGGTTCGACTTCACCGATCAGAGCAAGATCGACTGTCTCGTCTGCCATGATCGTACCGCGACCTATTACAAGCTCCCCAATTCGCGCGGCCACGATGCCTGCGGCGTGATGTTCGAGGGCAAGGAGCCGATCGACCTGCCCAAGGTCGCGCAACACGTCGGCCTGCCGGGTCGCGAGAATTGCGGCGCCTGCCACTTCAACGGCGGCGGCGGCGACGGCGTCAAGCACGGCGATCTCGATTCGTCGCTGATCACGCCGCCGCGCGCGGTCGACGTCCACATGTCGGTCGACGGGGCGAATTTCGCCTGCACCCAGTGCCACGTCTCCGACCGGCACGTCATCGCCGGCTCGCGCTACGACATGATCGCCAAGGACGCCGAGGGCCTGCCGAAGCCCGGCGAACGGCGCGACGTGGCGACCTGCGAGAGTTGTCACGGCATGAAGCCGCATCCGAAGGCCAGTCTGATCGGGCTGCAACTCGACACGCACGCCGAGCGCATCGCCTGTCAGACCTGCCACATTCCGCGGATCGCGCGCGGCGGCGTCGGCACCATGACCGATTGGGACTGGTCGACCGCCGGCAAGCTGATCGACGGCAAGGGCTACGCCGAGGAGAACTACACCCAGGGCGACGGCAAGGAACGCCACACCTATTGGACCATCAAGGGCAATTTCAAATGGAGCGAGAATTTCGTTCCGACCTACAAATGGTTCGACGGGCGGATGATCTATACGACCGCCGACACCGAGATCGACGATCGTCGGCTGCCGGTGGCGATCAACGCGGTCCAGGGCGCGCCCGACGATCCGAAGTCGCGGATCTGGCCGTTCAAGGTCATGCACACCAACATTCCCTGGGACCCGAAGAACAAGACGCTGGTCTACAACCAGCTCTGGGGCAAGGACGACACCGCGTTCTGGGGCAATTTCGACATGCTGAAGTCGGTCACGGCCGGCATGAAGCACGAGCAGCGGCCGTTCTCCGGCGAGGTCGGCTTCCTGCAGACGGTCTCCAATTGGCCGATCACCCACATGGTCGCGCCCAAGGGCGACGCGGTGAAATGCGCCGAGTGCCACACCGAGAAGAGCCGGCTGGCGGGTCTGCCGGGTCTGTGGATGCCCGGCCACGACACGTTCCGCTGGCTCGATCTCCTCGGCTATCTGGCGATGGCCGGGACGCTCGCGGGCATCGTCCTCCACACTCTGGCGCGCATCTTCATGCGCAAGGCGACGACGGGAGAGCACTGATGAGCGACGCGACCCTCACTTCGCCCGTCGGGCGGCCCGAGAAACGCTCGGTGATGATCTATTCGCGCTACGAGCGGTTCTGGCACTGGTCGCAGGCGGTGTTGATCTTCGTCCTGGCGCTGTCCGGCTTCGGCCTCCACGGCACCCATGGGCTGGTGGACTTCCGCACGGCCGTGCAGGTCCATTCCTACGCGGCGATCGCGCTGATCGTCCTGTGGATCTTCACCACCTTCTGGCACTTCACCACCGGGCAGTGGCGGCAGTATCTGCCGAAACTGTCGAGCCTGCCGGCGGTCATTCGTTTCTATGCCTGGGGGATCCTCACCGGCGCCCCGCATCCCTATCACAAGAGCCTGAAGCGCAAGCAGAACGCGCTCCAGTCGCTGGCCTATCTCTCCTTCATGGTGATCATCGGCCCGGCGCTGTGGTCGTCGGGGATCGTCTATCTGACCTATCCCCTGTGGGCCGAGGCGGCGATCGGGACGATCGGCCTGCCGGCGGTCGCCTTCGTGCACACGGCGGCGGCGTTCCTGATGGTCACCTTCGTGATGATCCACGTCTACATGACGACGACCGGCGAGACGCCGACCCATTACGTCGCGACCATGATCACCGGCTACGAGACCATCGAGCTGACGGCGGCGGAAGCCGCCTATCTCGAGGAGGAGGAGCGGGAGAAGCCCAGGTTCTGATCCGATCGGTCCTCCCGACCGCGCCTCGCGCCGCTCGTCCCCCCGGGGCGGGCGGCCTTTTTTCGTCGCGGGGTCAGTCGTCGCCGCCCTCGCCGCCGTCCTCCTCGACGACGGGGATGGCATAGGAGCCGGTCAGCCATTTGTGCAGGTCGACCTGCCGGCAGCGCGGCGAGCAGAAGGGGCGATGTTCCGGCACCGCCGGCTTGCCGCAGATCGGGCAGGGGCGGGTCGGCGCGGCGGGGTGGGTGCGGCTGGCCATGATCAGCCGACCGGGACCAGGGGCGCGTCCCAGGTCGCGCGCACGGGATAGCCGGCGCCGTCGAGGAGGGTCATCACCTCGTAGAGCGGCAGGCCGACGACGCTCGGATAGGAGCCGATCAGGCGCACCACGAAGGCCCCGGCGAGGCCCTGGATCGCATAGCCGCCGGCCTTGCCGCGCCATTCGTCGGAGGCGAGATAGGTGGTGAGTTCGGCGTGCGACAGGCGCTTGAAGCGCAGGCGGCTCTCCACCAGCCGGGTCTTGATCGCGCCGGAGGGCGTGACGAGGGCGAGGCCGGTCCAGACCCGATGGGCGCGGCCGGAGAGGAGCCGCAGGCATTCCTCGGCCTCCTCGCGGGTCTCGGCCTTGGGCAGGACGCGGCGGCCGACGGCGACGACGGTGTCGGCGGTCAGGATGAAGCTGCCGGTCCATTCGGCATCGCGCTTCGACCAGGCGAGCGCGGCTTCCGCCTTGTCCTTGGCGAGGCGCTGGGCGAGCTGGCGCGGCAGTTCGCCGGCCTGCGGGGTCTCGTCGACGTCGGTCGGGTGGAGATGATCGGGATCGATGCCGATCTGTTGCAGAAGGCCCAGACGGCGCGGCGAGGCGGAGGCCAGCACGAGTTTGGGTCGTTCGGCGGTCATCGGAGGGTCTCGTTTCGACGGTTCGGGATCGGCGGCACGCTAGCGGATCGGGGGGCGAAAGGAAACCCGAGGACGACGCCGGGTCGTGGAGCGAGGGAGTGTGGGATGTGATGCTTCAGTCCGGGTGGATCTCGAGCCCCATGGCGGCGAGGAGCCGCCAGGCGTGGTCGGCCGAGATCTTCGCCCCGCGCCGTCCGGCCCATGCCATCGGATCGAGGCCGGTGAGATCGGCGCGGCGCAGGTCGGCGCGGGTGAAGGTCGCGCCGGCGGTGGCGGCGCCGGAGAGGTCGCAGCCGGCGAGGTCCGCGCCCTCGAAATCGGCGCCGACGAGGATCGCCTCGCGCAGGCGCGAGTCGACGATCGCGCAGCCGGGCATGCGGATCGCGCCGAGGTCGGCGAGTTCCAGGTTGCAGTCGCGGAAGGTGCCGGCCCATTTCACGATCTTCCGCCCGACGAGGCGGGAGAAGTCGACCTTCACGAAGCGCGCGCCTCTGAGGGTGCAGCCGGTCGCCTCGAGGCCGTGGAGATCGGTGCGCTCGAAGGTGGCGAAGGAGAGGTCGCAGTCGGTGAAGCGGGCCTCGTCGAGGCGGGAGAAGGCGAAGGCGACGCCGGCGGCGTCGTGGCCCTGGCAGAAGACGCAGGTCTCGAAGACCGCCCCGCGCAGGTCGCAATCGGCGAAGCGGCAGCCGACGATGCGGCAGTTCGCAAAGCGCGTCGAGGCGAGGGTGGTGCCGGAGAGCGTCGCGCCGGTGATCACGCAGCCCTCGAAGGTGGCGTCGGTCAGATCGAGGTCGGTGAAGTCGGCGCGCGAGAGGTCGAGATCGCTGAGGACGGCGCCGGGCTCGAGCCTCATGGCCGGCGCGCTCCGGGGCAGGCGTCGCCGAGATCGCCGAGCCCCTGGCGGCGCAGCTCGAAGCGGACGCGCGGCGCGCCCGAAGCGTCACGGGAGAGGGTGAGGACGTGGATCGCGTCGAAGTCGTCGCCCTTCCATTTCGGCACGACGGCGGGATCGCCGCCGGCTTCGGCGATCAGCTTCCTCGAGAGCGAGACGATCTCCTTGTGCTCCCAGGCGACCAGGACCCGGGCGTGGGCGAGCGTGGGGACGGTCAGGGCGGCGGCGAGGCCGTCGACGTCGTTCCAGCCGAAGCGGGTGTCGACGGGCAGGCCGTAGCGGATCGCCGTCGGCTCGATGGTGGCGAGCGGGCGGACGTAGTCGTAGTCGACGCCGCCGTCGGGCTTGCGGACGGACGGGTCGGGGGCGAAGACGACGTCGGGGCGGCCGAGCTCGCGCGCGATCACCTCGGGGAGAGCGAGGGCGCGGGCGAGGCCGCGACAGCTCAACTGGCCGAGGCCGGCCTCCGGCTTCTCGCCGTGACGGACGAGGACGATCGTCTCCACCGTCTCGTCGGCCGTGGCGGGGAGGCCGAGCGCGGCGAGGAGGGGCGCTGCGAGCGCGAGGCGGCGGGCGAGGGGGGATCTGGCGGTCATCACGTCTGTCCCTGAGGTTTCCAGTCGAGCCGGGAGCGGATGCGCTTCTCGAGCCCGTCGCGAACGGCGCGATAGGTCTCCATGATCTGATCGCGTGAGCCGGTCGCCAATTGCGGGTCGGGGGTCGGCCAATATTCGACGTCGGCGGCGAGCGTCCGGGTCATGTCGAGGGCCTTGTGGTGGGCTTCCGGCGCCAGCGTGATGATCAGGTCGAAATTGTCGTCCTCGATCTCCTCGACGGTGCGGGGTCGGTGGCGGCCGATGTCGAGGCCGACCTCCTCCATCACCTTGACCGAGAAGGGGTCGAGCTCGCCCTTTCGGACCCCGGCCGACTGAATGTAGATCGACTTGCCGAAGAGGCGCCGCGCCAGGGCCTCGGCCATGGGCGAGCGCACGGCGTTGAGACCGCACACGAAGAGGACGGAGCTCGGCCGCGTCCCGCCCATGCGCGTCAGCCCTTCCAATGCAGGGCGCAGATCAGCGTGAACAGGCGGCGGGCGGTGTCGAAGTCGATCTCCACCTTGTCGGCGAGACGGTCCATCAGAACCCGCGAGCCGTCGTTGTGGAGGCCGCGACGGCCCATGTCGATCGCCTCGATCTGCGACGGGGTCGCGGTGCGGATCGCGGCGAAATAGCTCTCGCAGACGAGGAAATAGTCCTTCACGATCTTGCGGAAGGGCGTCAGCGAGAGAAGATGCACGGCGACCGGGGGGCCCTTCTCCTCGCTGATCTCGAGGGCGAGGCGGTTCTCGACGATGCCGAGACGCAGCCGATAGGGACCACCGTCGTGGCCGACGGGGGCGAAGCTGTTGTCCTCGATCAGATCCCAGATGGCGGTGGCGCGTTCGTGCTCGACGTCGGCGGAGGCGCGGGCGATCGATCCGTCGTCGATTTCGATGCCGACGAGGCGGGCCTTGGATTTCGTCGCGTCGGCGGTGGACGGCATGGCGGGGCGGAGCCCTCCCGGGGCGGCTGCGGCGACCCGCGCGAGGATCCGGTCCCCGCGCCTGGGTCAGAGATTGAGGCGGATCGACACGGAGCGGGCGTGCGCGTCGAGACCCTCGGAGTCGGCCAGCAGCATCGCCGCCGGCCCGAGCGCGCGCAAGCCCTCGGCGTCGAGTTGGAGGATCGACGTTCGTTTGACGAAATCGAGCGTCGAGAGCCCGGAGGAGAAGCGCGCCGAGCGCGCCGTCGGCAGGACGTGGTTCGAGCCGCCGACATAGTCGCCGATCGCCTCGGGCGTGTGATGGCCGAGGAAGAGGGCACCGGCGTTGCGCACCTTCGCGGCGAGCGGGGCGGGATCGTCGAGGGCGATCTCGAGGTGCTCGGCGGCGATGCGGTCGGCGAGGGGGACGGCCTCGTCGAGGGTGCGGACGAGGATGATCGCGCCGTAGTCGAGCCAACTCGCGCGCGCGGTCGCGGCGCGCGAGAGCGTCGCGAGCTGCTTGTCGACCGCCTTCTCGACCGCCTCGGCGAGGTCGATGCTGTCGGTGATCAGGATCGACTGGGCGGCCGGGTCGTGCTCGGCCTGGGCGAGCAGGTCGGCGGCGAGCCAATCGGGATCGTTGTTCGCATCCGCCAGGATCAACACCTCCGACGGGCCGGCGATCATGTCGATGCCGACCTTGCCGAAGACGCGGCGCTTGGCGGCGGCGACGAAGGCGTTGCCGGGGCCGACGATCTTGGCGACGGGGGCGATCGAGGGGGTGCCGTAGGCGAGGGCCGCGACCGCCTGGGCGCCGCCGATCTTCCAGATCTCGTCGACGCCGGCGAGATCGGCGGCGGCGAGCACCAGCGGATTGAGCTTGCCGTCCGGGGTCGGCACCACCATGACGAGGCGATCGACGCCGGCGACCTTGGCCGGCACGGCGTTCATCAGCACCGAGGAGGGATAGCTCGCGGTGCCGCCGGGCACGTAGAGGCCGACCGATTCCAGCGCCGTCCAGCGCGAGCCCAGCGTCACGCCGAGGGCGTCGGTGTAGACGTCGTCCTTGGGCATCTGGCGGGCGTGGTGCGAGCGGATCCGGTCGCGTGCGAGTTCGAGCGCGGCGAGGGTCGCGGCCGGCACGGAGGCCTTGGCGGCGGCGATCTCGTCGGCGGTGACGCGCAGGCCGGTCGGGCGGAGATCGACCCGGTCGAATTTTTCGGTGAGGTCGTAGAGGGCCTCGTCGCCGCGGGCGCGCACGTCGGCGATGATGCCGGCGACGATGCGGTCGACGTCCTCGGAGACCTCGCGCTTCATGTCGAGAAGGTCGGCGAAGCGAGCGCCGAAGTCGGCGTCGCGGCTGTCGAGACGGATGGCCAAGGTCGAATGCCTCGATGGACGGGTTCGGGGAACGCCGACGCGTTCCTTGCCTACAGGGAGCGTCGTAACCGATCGGGCAGGGGGGAGCAACGGTGCGCGGTCGTGAAAGCGCCCGTCGCCGGGGTGGTCGTCGTGCCGCTCGGGCTCGCGCCGGCGTCGTCGATCCGTCGGACTACGCATGCTAGGCTCGACCGATCGGGGTTCGAACCATGGGGAGGGAGAAATGGGCACGACTCGGAAAGACGGCCGATCGACGAGGGCGATCGGCGCGCGGTGCGTCGGGGTCGCGGCGGCGGCGCTGATCTCGGCGGCACTGGCCGGCTCGGCCGGCGCGGTCGACTTCGATCCGCCGGTGAAGCGGCAGCAGGTGGCGGGCAAGGATGGCGCGGAGGTGGTCTGCACGACCTTTTCCGACGTCACCCTGATCGAGCGGCTCGACGGGCCGACGGCGCTCGCGCCGGTGCTCGTCGCCGATCCGAAAGTCCGCTGCGGGGCGCCGGGGCCGGGGCGGGGCGTCGAGCTCGAGCTGACGGACATGTCGTTCGTCGGGCGGGTCGGCCCGATGATGATCTTCTCGCAGATGGATCCGCACGGCGCCGTCGAGATCGCGGTCGCCGAGGTGATCCTCGACAAGAAGGTGGTGTTCCGCGACGCGGCGGACGGCGATCCGCTGATCCGCAAGGCGGAGATCGGGCGCAGCGCCTTCCATCTCGGCTACGTGCGCGGCATCAACGCCTCGTGCTCGCTGCGTCAGGACGCGCGCGCGTGCTGGGCGCAGCTCGTCGGCGAGGGCAAGATCCCGAAGGAGATGGCCGGGATGGCGCCGAACGGCTCGATCTGCGCCAAGTCCTACGCGGCGACGAGCGCGCCGCCGGACGCGCCGAGCATCGTCACCTGGACCAACGAGGTGGAGATCTTCCCCGACGGTCACTACGTCAGGACCTCGCAGCAGGACTTCGGCTGTCTCGCGCAGCCGTGAGGGCGCGCCGACCGGGCTCGCGCCGTTTCGACCCGTTCGAAGCCGCGCGGGCTCGGTCTCAGACCCCGTCGTGATTGGGGCAGCAGGTGGTGGACCAGGCGGCGCCGAGGTCGGTGAGGCGGACCTCGAGGCACTCGACCTCGGCGCGCAGCGTGGCGCCTCCGGCGAAGAGCAGTTCGACCCAGCCGCTCGGGGCCTCGGTCTCGGTGAAGCGGATGGTCAGGAGCTCGAGGACGGCATCGGGACGATCCGGGGAGAGGTGCTGGGCCTTGACGGCGGTCACCCGGCCGAGGTCGAGCGCGGCGCGGCGGCGTTCGAAGGAGCGCGGGCGGGCGCCGGTCGCCTCCCAGGCGAAGCGGTTGAGGGCGATCAGCAGGCGCTTCTCGCCGGCGCGCCAATGGATGTCGCCGATCTTCAGGACCGCGTCCTGGACCTGGGCGGACACCACCTCGAGGTCTTCGGCATCGAGGGCGAGAAGCTTCAGGTGCGACATTGCGGGCGGCTCTCTCACGAGGCGACCGCGCTCGGCGGCCGCGTGACGACGACTGTCGAGGATATGGGGGCGTGGGCCGATCGACGCAAGCACGCCCGCGCCGGCACGGCGGCCTGATCGTCGTTCAGCGCATGCCTTCGCCGGAGATCCGCTCGACGATCGCGCCGCAGCGGGTCAGCTTCTCCTCGAGGCGCTCGAAGCCGCGATCGAGGTGATAGACCCGGCTGACGATGGTCTCGCCCTCGGCGGCGAGGCCGCCGATCACCAGCGACACCGAGGCGCGCAGGTCGGTCGCCATCACCGGCGCGCCGATCAGGCGATCGACGCCGGTGACCTCGGCGGTGCGGCCGTCGATGGCGATGCGCGCGCCGAGGCGGGAGAGTTCCGCGACGTGCATGAAGCGGTTCTCGAAGATCGTCTCGGTGATGCGCGAGACGCCGTTCGCCCGGGTCATCAGGGCCATGAACTGGGCCTGGAGATCGGTCGGGAAGCCGGGGAAGGGTTCGGTGACGACGTCGACCGGCATCAGGGGCTGCGACCCGCGCGCGATCCGGATGCCGGCGGGGCCGGCCTCGACGGTGGTGCCGGTGGCGGCGAGCACGTCGAGGGCGTTGCTCAGGAGGTCGGGCGAGGTGCCGGTCAGGGTGACGTCGCCGCCGGTCATGGCGACCGCCATGGCATAGGTGCCGGTCTCGATGCGATCGGGCACGACGCGGTGGGTGGCGCCGTGGAGACGGTCGACGCCCTCGATGCGGATGGTGGAGGTGCCGGCGCCCTCGATCTTCGCGCCCATGGCGATCAGGCAGTCGGCGAGATCGACCACCTCGGGCTCGCGGGCGGCGTTCTCGAGCACGGTCTCGCCCTTGGCGAGGGTCGCCGCCATCATCAGCGTATGGGTGGCGCCGACCGAGACCTTGGGGAAGGCGTAGCGCGCGCCGACGAGGCCGCCGGGGGCCTTGGCGACGGCATAGCCGGCCTCGATGTCGATCTGGGCGCCGAGCGCCTGGAGGCCGGAGATGAAGAGATCGACCGGGCGGGTGCCGATGGCGCAGCCGCCGGGGAGCGACACCTTGGCCTCGTGGCAACGCGCCAGCAGCGGCCCGATCACCCAGAAGGAGGCGCGCATCTGGCTGACCAGCTCGTAGGGCGCGCGGGTGTCGACGATCTCGCGGGCGGTCAGGTGGATGGTCTGGCCGGCGAGATGGTCCTCGCCCGGGCGCTTGCCGTTCAGCGAATAGTCGACGCCGTGATTGGTGAGGATGCGCGTGAGCAGCGAGACGTCGCGCAGGCGCGGCATGTTCTCGAGGGTCAGGCGTTCGTCGGTCAGGAGCGAGGCGATGATCAACGGCAGCGCGGCGTTCTTGGCGCCGGAAATCGGAATGACGCCCTCGAGGCGGTTGCCGCCGACGATCCGGATCTTGTCCATCGATTCCTGTCCTTCACGATTGCCCGACGCGCCGCCCCGCCCACGGCTCGTTCTCGTCTCGATCTCGCGTCTCCCATAACGGTTCGGCGAAACCGGGGCAAGCGAAGCGGGGTCGCGGGCCGCCGGGGGGAGGGCGTGTCTCAGCGCGGGTCGTCGTCGGCGGGTGGCTGGGCGGCGGCCTCGTCGCGGCCGCGAACCTGGCGTTTGCGACGCTGGAGATTGGCGCGCAGTTCGGCGGCGAGCCGTTCGGCCCGCAATTCGGCTTCGGTCTTGGGGCGCGGAGGGGTGTCGGTGGGGTTCGCCATGGGGGGAGTGTGCCAGAGGCGGAGGGCCCGGCCAACCGGATCGCCCGGCGACGGCGGCGGCGAGAGGGGCGGCGCGCGGCTTATCCACCGAGAAGATCGAGGTTTCGCGCGGCTTTTCCGGTCTCGACGTTTTCCCCGGCGGAGAGGGTTGCAACGGGGGGGCGGCTGTGGCAAATAGCGGGCCGCGCGAGGGACGTCGGCCGAACGACCGCCCCCTCGGAGCCGGTTCGCTGCGGTAGCTCAGTGGTAGAGCACTCCCTTGGTAAGGGAGAGGTCGAGAGTTCAATCCTCTCTCGCAGCACCATTCCTCCTCCCCGCCGAAGTCCGATACGTCCGTTCGATCCGCGCTCGCGGTGCCGTTCCCGCGCGATGTGCCGCCGTCCGCCGGTCAGCGCCAGCGGGCGACGCAGTCGCGCAGGGCGATCATCGCCTGGGGCATCGAATAGAGGAACGTCTTGTAGGTCCGGTCGCGGATCGGGACGGTCGCGTCCGAGCCGACGGCGAAGTCGTCGATGGCGCGGGTGATGTCGAGTGCGGGTGCGGCGGCCGGGGCCGACCACGGCCACCCCGTCGAAGTATTTCCGATTGACCGAATATCGCGTCTGGATTCGGGCGCCGTTCTCGACGCCGTCGTGCGTCGGCAGCGTCAGGATGAAGCGGCCGTCGGCCATGGCGGAGATGCGCCAGACGATCGGTTTATGGCGCTCGAAGGTGATCGAGCAGCGCTCCAGAGTTCCGTTCGGGGTGCCGTGCCGGCGCAGATCCCAGTCGCCGACCTTCTTCAGGAGCGTCTCTCCGGCGGGAACCCGCCCGCTCGGCGCCGGCCCCGGACGCGGCGGCGGGGGCGCCGGACGGGCGCCGGCGGGATCGACGACGCAGACGATTCGGATCGGCGCGGCGCCGCAGCCGTCCTTGTAGAAGGTCTGTTGCTCGCCGTTGCGGTAGGTGCCGACGAAGCCCGCGTTGCAGGCGAGGGGGCTCGTATAGGCGCAGGCCGCCGTCGAGGTCGGTCGTGGCGCCGAGCGCCAGGTGCCGCCGAGCTGGACCCAGGAGAAGGTCCAGGATCCCCCCGACGACTGGGCGAGCGCCGGGGCGGCCGCGATCGCCGAACCGGCGAAGACAGCCACCGCCATCGTCACCGTCTGCGCTCGCCGCCGATCCCCCATGCGCGTCCTCCCGTCTCGGCGGAACGCGAAGGGTCTTCGGCGTTCGTGTCGCGACGATGATACGTCGCGTGCCGCGCCGCCTTCCATCGACGCGCCGGGGGTGGGCGGACGAAAAAGGGAGGGCTTTCGCCCTCCCTCGTCGTTTCGTCCCGGGTCGGGGCCTCAGTCGAGGCGGCCGGCGGCGTGGGCGAGCATCGTGTAGACCTTGCCGGTGTCGGAGGCGAGGTAGTTGCGGGCGGCGTCGGGGTCGCGGCTCGAACGGGTCGCCTCGCCGAGCAGCGTCTCGAAGTCCGACACGTAGCGGTCGACCGCCGTGCGGAACTCGCCGTCGCGCTGATACTTGCGGCGGATCTCCTCGAAGGTCTGCTGGCCCTGGATCGTGTAGAGGCGGCGGGTGAAGGCGTTGCGCTCACCCTGCTTGTAGCGATCCCACAGGTCGAGGAAGGCCTCGTCGTCGATGGCGCGGGCGATGTCGACGGAGAGCGAGTTCAGGCTCTCGACGATGTGCCCGGCCGGACGGCTCCAGCTCTGCTGGGCGGGCTCCTCGTCGCGCGAGGCGCGGCGCAGAAGGTCGGAGACCCAGCCGCCACGGGCACCGTCGGCGCGGGGCTCCTCACGCGGCGTCTCGCGCGCGGGCTCGCGACCGTAGGAGCCGTAGGCCGGCGGGGTCGGAGTCGCCGACGGGGCGGGCGCCGGTGCCGGCCCCGGGGTCGGCGGGGCGACGCG
>OFTX01000035.1_pt1 | contig 81831 bp, 74 predicted proteins | sample 1775051 | NCBI WGS metagenome assembly OFTX01 (sample SAMN08195772, study PRJEB24354) | sludge metagenome | isolation source: sludge from phenol fed wastewater aerobic bioreactor A | place: India: Nagpur | collected 2016-09-15 | reverse complement strand
TGCTGCATCTGGCGCCGCCGCCCGGCGCGGCACCGCAGGACGCGCGCACCCGCGCGCTGCTGCGCGCGCTGGCGCGGCGCGGGGCGCCGCAGGCGCTGGTGTATGGCTCGACCACCGGCGTGTACGGCGACTGCGCCGGCGCCCTGGTGCGCGAGACGCGGCCCATTCACCCGCAAACCATCCGCGCCCAGGCGCGCGCCGCGGCCGAAGCGGAGGTGCGGGGCTTCGGCCGCGCCGTGGGCGCGCGCGTCGGCATCCTGCGCATTCCCGGCATCTACGCGCCCGATCGCGCGGGCGGCGCGCGCGAGCGACTGCTCAAGGGCACGCCGGTGCTGGCGGCGGCCGACGACGTCTACACCGGCCACATCCACGCCGACGACCTGGCGCGCGCCTGCGTGCTGGCGCTGTGGCGCGGCCGGCCGCAGCGCGTCGTCAACGCGGGCGACGACAGCCGCCTCAAGATGGGCGAGTACTACGAGCTGGCGGCCGATCTGTACGGCCTGCCGCGCCCGCCGCGCGTCACCCGGGCCGCTGCGCGCGTGGCCTTGTCGCCCCTGATGCTGAGCTTCATGGGCGAGTCCCGCCGCATCGACAACACGCGCCTCAAGCGCGAGCTGCGCCTGCGCCTGCGCTACCCGGGGCCGGACACCGGATTGCTATCATAAGCAGAGCTGCTTGCGCAGATGGATCGGGCGCTGCAGGCCGATTTGGCTTGAAATTGGATCTCCACTCACGCTGTCCCGCACGCATCCGCGTTTGACTTGACGCAGAGGCCCGGCGCCCTACAGTGCCGTCATGGACTTCGCCCTTTCCCCGCGCGCGCAGGCGCTGCAGTCGCAACTGCAGCGCTTCATGCAGGACCTGGTGCTGCCTTCGCACCGCGACTGGCGCCGCTGGGCCGAGGCCGGCATTTATCCGCTGGACGTGATCGAGCCGCTGAAGGCCCAGGCCCACGCCGCCGGGCTGTGGAACCTGTTTTTGCCCGAGCTGCAGGGCGACGAGCCCGGCACACGTCTGGCCAATCTGGACTACGCGCCGCTGGCCGAGGCGATGGGCCGCGTGCCCTGGGCCAGCGAGGTGTTCAACTGCAGCGCGCCCGACACCGGCAACATCGAGCTGCTGCACCGCTTTGCCACGCCGGCGCAGCGCGCGCGCTGGCTCGATCCGCTGCTGCAGGGGAGCATTCGCTCGTGCTTTGCCATGAGCGAGCCCGACGTGGCCTCGTCCGACCCGACCAACCTGGGCACGCGCATCGCCCGCGACGGCGACGGCTATGTGTTGAACGGCCGCAAGTGGTTCACCACCGGCGCGGCGCATCCCCACTGCCGCCTGGCGATCGTGATGGGCGTGTCGGACGCCGCGCCCGACGCGCCCGCGCACCGGCGCCACAGCCTGCTGCTGGTGCCCATGGACGCGCCGGGCGTGCAGGTGGTGCGCAACATCCCGGTGATGCAGCACCAGGCCATCGAGGGGCATTGCGAGATCGTGTTCCAGGGCGTGCGCGTGCCGGCCGACCAGCTGCTGGGCGCCGAGGGCGAGGGCTTTGCCATGGCGCAGGCGCGCCTGGGGCCGGGGCGCGTGCACCACGCCATGCGCACCATCGGCCAGTGCGAGCTGGCGCTCGAATTGATGGCCGAGCGTGCGCTGGAGCGCATGGCCTTCGGCCGGCATCTGTCGGACTTCGCCAACGTGCAGGACTGGATCGCCTGGAGCCGCGTCGAGATCGACCAGGCGCGCCTGCTGGTGCTGCACGCGGCCTGGCGCATGGACGTGCAGGGCAACGCCGCCGCGCGCGTCGACGTCTCGGCCATCAAGCTGGTGGCCGCGCAGCTGCAGACGCGCGTGCTCGACCGTGCCATGCAGGTGTTCGGCGCCGTCGGCCTGACGCCGGACACGCCGCTGGCCAGCCTGTGGAGCTGGGGCCGTGCGCTGCGCTTCATGGACGGGCCCGACGAGGTGCACCTGCGCGCCATCGCGCGCCAGGAGCTGGCCAACAGCCGCGCGCACCGCGGCGAGAACGTGCTGCACCTGCAGCGCTGGATGCCGCCCGACGGCGCGCTGGACGATGCGTGAGGCCACGCCGGCGCGCCGGGCGCTGCTATTCTTTGCCCTGATCGATCGGGCCACGCCGTGGCCCGCCTGCCGTTTCGGAGCCCGCCCATGACCCGTCCCTTCCAAGTTCTCGGCATCCAGCAAGTCGCCATCGGCGGGCTGGACAAGAAGCGCCTGCAGACCCTGTGGGTGGACATGCTGGGCCTGACGCCCACCGGCACCTTTCGCAGCGAGCGCGAAAACGTCGACGAGGACATCTGCGCCATGGGGCGCGGCGCGTTCAAGGTCGAGGTGGATTTGATGCAACCCTTCGATGCCGACAAGAAGCCGGCCGTGCACGCCACGCCGCTGAACCACGTGGGGCTGTGGATCGACGACCTGCCGCGGGCGGTCGAATGGCTGACGGCGCGCGGCGTGCGCTTTGCGCCGGGCGGCATCCGCAAGGGCGCGGCCGGCCACGACATCACGTTCTTGCACCCGCGCGCCAACGACGAGTTTCCGATTTCGGGCGAGGGCGTGCTGATCGAGCTGGTGCAGGCGCCGCCCGAGGTGATTGCCGCCCATGCGGCGCTGCCGCGCGATTGACTGCGTCGACGTGGTGCGGTTCCGACACCGAACGCCCCCACCGCTCGCAGGCGCTGGGGGCGTTGTCTTAAACTGATCGTTACACACAGACCGCCTCCAGGCGGCGCATGCGAATCAAGGAGACGGCTGATGCAAGCGACGGACACCAAGAACCCGGCCTACTACCACAAGGTGGTGGACTGCCAATGGGCCTGCCCGGCCCACACCCCCGTGCCCGAATACCTGCGCCTGATCGCGCAGGGGCGCTATGCCGATTCGTACATGATCAACTGGGTGTCCAACGTGTTTCCGGGCATCCTGGGGCGCACCTGCGACCGCCCCTGCGAGCCGGCCTGCCGGCGCGGGCGGGTGGAAGAGGCCAACGCCGCCAAGCCCGAGCCGGTGGCCATCTGCCGCCTGAAACGCGTGGCCGCCGACCTGAAGGGCGACGTGGCGGCGCGCATGCCTCAGCCGGCGGCGCAGCCCAACGGCAAGCGCGTGGCCTGCATCGGCGCCGGGCCGGCGTCGCTCACGGTGGCGCGCGACCTGGCGCCGCTGGGCTATGCGGTGACGGTGTTCGACGCCGAGACCAAGGCCGGCGGCTTCATGCACCAGCAGATTCCGCGCTTTCGCCTGCCCGAGAGCGTGATCGACGAGGAGACGGGCTACATCTTCGCCCTCGGGCCGCAGTTCAAGCCCGGCCAGCGCATCGACTCGCTGCGGGCGCTGCTGGACGAGGGCTGGGACGCCGTCTTCGTCGGCAGCGGCGCGCCGCGCGGGCGCGACCTGGAGCTGCCCGGCCGGCAGGAAGCGGCGGCCCACATCCACATCGGTATCGACTGGCTGGCCTCGGTCTCGTTCGGCCACGTCACCTCGATCGGCAAGCGCGTCATCGTGCTGGGCGGCGGCAACACCGCCATGGACTGCTGTCGCTCGGCGCGGCGCCTGGGTGGCGAGGACGTCAAGGTCATCGTGCGCAGCGGCTTCGACGAGATGAAGGCCTCGCCGTGGGAGAAGGAAGACGCCCAGCACGAGGGCATTCCCATCATCAACATGCACGTGCCCAAGGCCTTCGTGCATGAGGGCGGCCGGCTGACCGGCATGAGCTTCGAGATCGTGCGCGCCGAGCGCGACGCCAAGGGGCGGCGCCAGCTGGTGCCCACCGGCGAGCCCGAGGTGTTCTTCGAGTGCGACGAGGTGCTGATCGCCGTCGGCCAGGAAAACGCCTTTCCCTGGATCGAGCGCGACGTCGGCGTCGCCTTTGGCGAATGGGGCATGCCGGTGGTCGACCCAAGCACGTTCCAGTCGAGCCTGCCGCGGGTGTTCTTCGGCGGCGACGCGGCCTTCGGGCCCAAGAACATCATCACCGCGGTGGCGCACGGCCACGAGGCCGCGGTGTCGATCGACCGCTACCTCAACGACCGGTCGGTGAGCGAGCGCCCGCCGCCCTTCACCAACCTGGTGTCGGAGAAGATGGGCATCCACGAGTGGGCCTACGACAACGACCCCAGCAACGACCAGCGCTACAAGGTGCCGTGGGCGCAGGCCGAGCAGGCGCTGAGCAGCATCCGGGTCGAGGTGGAGCTGGGCTTCGACGCGCGCACCGCCTTCAAGGAGGCCTCGCGCTGCCTCAACTGCGACGTGCAGACGGTGTTCAGCGCCAACCTGTGCATCGAGTGCGATGCCTGCGTCGACATCTGCCCGATGGACTGCATCACCTTCACCGGCAACGGCGACGAGGCCGAGCTGCGCGGCCGGCTGAGCGCGCCGGCGCTGAACCTGACGCAGGACCTGCTGGTGTCGCCGCCGGTGCAGACCGGCCGCGTGATGGTCAAGGACGAGGACGTGTGCCTGCACTGCGGCCTGTGCGCCGAGCGCTGCCCGACCGGCGCGTGGGACATGCAGCGGTGGTTCCTGTCCATGACCAAGGCGGGCGGTGCCTCGCACACCATCGGCGCCAATGGCAAGGGAGCTCGTCCATGAATCAGATCGCGGCGGTCAACGACTTCGTCATCAAGTTCGCCAACGTCAACGGCTCGGGCTCGGCCAGCGCCAACGAGCTGTTCGCCAAGGCCATCCTGCGCATGGGCGTGCCGGTCAGCCCGCGCAACATCTTTCCCAGCAACATCCAGGGCCTGCCCACCTGGTACGAGGTGCGCGTCAGCGCCAAGGGCTACCTGGGCCGGCGTGGCGGCATCGACATGATGGTGGCCATGAACCCGCAGACCTGGGCCGCCGACGTGGAGGAGATCGAGCCCGGCGGCTACCTGCTCTACGACAGCACGCGCGTGCGTCCGCGCGAGGAGCTGCGCGACGACATCGGCGTCATCGGCATCCCGCTCACCGAGATCTGCAACGCCGTCTACAGCGACCCGCGCCAGCGCCAGCTGTTCAAGAACATCATGGCGCTGGGCGCGCTGTCGATGCTGCTGGACATCGACGCCGCCGTGATCGAGCAGCTGCTGGGCGAGCAGTTCAAGGGCAAGGACAAGCTGGTGGCCGCCAACGTGCAGGCGCTGAACCTGGGGCGCGACTTCACGCGCGAAAACCTGGCGCACCCGCTGCCCATTCGCGTCGAGCGCTCGCACCGCGTGGGCCAGCGCATCTTCATCGACGGCAACACCGCCGCCGGCCTGGGCGCGGTCTATGGCGGCGCCACGGTGTGCGCCTGGTACCCGATCACGCCCTCGACCTCGGTGGCCGAGGCCTTCATGAGCTACTGCGCCAAGTTCCGCGTCGACGACGAGGGGCGCCACAAATACGCCATCGTGCAGGCCGAGGACGAGCTGGCCTCCATCGGCATGGTGGTGGGCGCGGGCTGGAACGGCGCGCGCGCCTTTACCGCCACCTCGGGGCCGGGCATCTCGCTGATGACCGAGTTCATCGGCCTGGCCTACTTCGCCGAAATTCCGGTCACCCTCATCAACGTGCAGCGCGGCGGGCCGTCCACCGGCATGCCCACGCGCACCCAGCAGGCCGACCTGCTGGCCTGTGCCTACGCCTCGCACGGCGACACCAAGCACGTGCTGCTGTTTCCCGAAGACCCCAAGGAGTGCTTCGAGCTCACCGCCACCGCGCTCGATCTGGCCGACCGCCTGCAGACGCCGGTGTTCGTCATGACCGACCTGGACATCGGCATGAACCAGCGCCTGTGCGAGCCGCTGACCTGGGACGACGCGCGCCAGTTCGACCGCGGCAAGGTGATGACGGCCGAAGACCTGGAGACGCACGACTTCGGCCGCTACAAGGACGTGGACGGCGACGGCATCCCCTGGCGCACGCTGCCGGGCACGCATCCCACGCGCGGCAGCTTCTTCACGCGCGGCACCACGCGCGACCCCTACGCGCGCTACTCCGAGCGCGGGCCCGACTACGTCTACAACGTCGAGCGTCTGCTGAAGAAATTCGCCACCGCCGCCACCCTGGTGCCGCCGCCGCAGCCGCGGCCGGCGGCCAAGCGCACGCGGCTGGGCGTGATCTTCTTCGGCTCCACCAGCCCGGCCATGCACGAGGCGCTGGACGAACTGGGCAGCCAGGGCATCCACCTCAACGCGCTGCGGCTGCGCGCCTTTCCGTTCTCGCCCAGCGTGCACGAGTTCATCGACGCGCACGAGACCGTGTTCGTGGTCGAGCAAAACCGTGACGCGCAGCTGCGCTCCATGCTGATCAACGAGCTGGAGATTGCGCCCGCCAAACTGCAGCGCGTGCTGCACTTCGACGGCACGCCGATCACCGCGCGCTTCATCACCCAATACATCACCGACCACGTGCACGAGGCGGTCGTGGCACCGCAGGAGCTCAAGTCATGACCTACATCGCCAAGCCGCGCCTGCACCATCCCACGCTCACGCCCAACAAGGTGGGCTACACCCGGCGCGACTACGAGGGCAAGGTGTCCACCCTGTGCGCCGGCTGCGGGCACGACTCGATCTCGGCGGCCATCGTGCAGGCCTGCTGGGAGCTGGACATCGAGCCGCACCGCGTGGCCAAGCTGTCGGGCATCGGCTGCTCGTCCAAGACGCCCGACTACTTCCTGGGCGCCAGCCACGGCTTCAACTCGGTGCACGGGCGCATGCCCAGCGTGGCCACCGGCGCCAACCTCGCCAACCGCGACCTGCTGTACCTGGGCGTGTCGGGCGACGGCGATTCGGCCTCCATCGGCCTGGGCCAGTTCGCGCACGCCATGCGGCGCAACGTCAACATGGTCTACATCGTCGAGAACAACGGCGTCTACGGCCTGACCAAGGGCCAGTTCTCGGCCACCGCCGACAAGGGCAGCAAGAGCAAGAAGGGCGTGGTCAACCAGGACAGCCCGGTCGACCTGGTCGGCCTGGCCATGCAACTGGGCGCCAGCTTCGTCGCGCGCAGTTTCTCGGGCGACAAGGCGCAGCTGGTGCCGCTCATCAAGGCCGCCATGGGCCACGGCGGCGCCGCCTTCATCGACGTCATCAGCCCCTGCGTCACCTTCAACAACCACGCCGGCAGCACGCGCAGCTACGACTGGGTGCGCGAGCACAACGAGGCCGTCAGCCGCATCGACCTGATCCTGGGCCGCCAGGAAATCACGGTGGACTACGCGCCCGGCGAGGTGATCGACGTCGAGCAGCACGACGGCACCACGCTGCGCCTGAAAAAGCTGCACACCGATTACGACCCCACCGACCGCGTGGCCGCCATGGCCTACATGCAGGGCCACGCCGCCAAGGGCGAGCTGGTCACCGGCCTGCTGTACCTGGAGGCCGAAGCGGGCGACCTGCACGCCGCCCAGCACACCAGCGCACGGCCGCTCAACAGCCTGGGCACGGCCGACCTGTGCCCGGGCGCGGCGGCGCTGGAGCGGCTGAACGCGAGCTGGCGCTGAAGCCTGGCCCGTCGGATCGAAACGACGCCAAACTCTGACTTGACAATGTTTGCATAGGCAAACAATAATCGCGGCCGCTCGATTCAGCCGAGGTCGAGCCGCCGCCATGTCGCCCCAATCCCCCTTGCCTGCCCAGCCGCCGCGCTACTACGTGGCCGAGCACGCGCGCGCCGAAAGCGGGCTGATCTATATGCTGCGCCGCGCCCAGCTGGCGCTGGCGCAGCGCGTCAACGAGCAAATCGACCCCGGCAGCTCCACGCTGCCGCAGTGGTTGCCGCTGCACAAGGTGCACGCGGGCCACGCCGACACCGTGGCCGAGCTGGCGCGCGTGTGCACGGTGGATGCCGGCTCGATGACGCGCCTGCTCGACCGGCTGGAGAAAAAGGGCCTGTGCCGGCGCGTGCGCAGCCAGAGCGACCGCCGCGTGGTGCACATCCGGCTGACCCCGGCCGGCGCGGCCGTGGCCGAGCGCGTGCCGCGCATCCTGTGCGAGGTGTACAACGAGGCTCTGGCCGGCTTCACGCCGCAGGAATGGGCGCAGTTTCAGGCCCTGTTGGCTCGCCTCACCGAGGCCGCCCAGGCCCTGTCGGTCCACAAGGACGCATCATGACTTCTCATCACACTGGCATGCTGGCCGCGGCGCTGGCGGCAGCCCTGTTGACGGCTTGCGCCGACCCCGGCGGCATCGCGCCCAGCGCCACCTTGCGTGACGCCGCCGCGCTGGGCCTGCCGACCACGGCGGCCAACGCCGACACTGCCTTGGCCCCGGCCGCCGACTGGTGGGCCCAGCTGGGCGACCCTCAGCTCGACCGCCTGGTGACCCAGGCGCTGCAGGACAACCCCAACCTGCGCGTGGCCAGCGCCCGCGTGGCCAAGGCCGACAGCGCCATCGCCGTGGTGCAGGCGGCCGACGGCCCGCAGGTCAACGGCACGCTGGGCCTCAATCGCCAGCGCTTCTCGGAAAACTACATCTACCCGCCGCCGCTGGGCGGCTCGGTGCAAAGCCTGGGCAACCTGCAGGCCCAGGGCAGCTGGGCGCTGGACTTTTTCGGCCGCAACGCCGGCCAGCTGCAGGCCGCCATCGGCCAGGCGCGCGCCGCGCAGGCCGAGCACGATGCCGCGCGCGTGCTGCTGGCCGCCAACGTGGTGCGCACCTACGTGCAGTGGGCGCGCCTGCAGGACCAGCACGCGCTGGCCGAGCGCGCGCTGGCGCAGCAGCAGCAGATGCTGCAGCTGGCGCGCGAGCGCACCCGCGCCGGCCTGGACAATGAGCTGGCGGTGCGCCAGAACGAAAGCAGCCGTGCCGACACGCGCACCCAGGTGGCCGCGCTGGAGCAGCAGCAGCAGGCCACCGGCCACGCGCTGGCGGCCCTGCTGGGCCAGCCGCGCCTGCCCGCCGGGCTGCAGCCGCCGCGCCTGGCGCAGCTGAAGGCGCTGGCCGTGCCGCACGAGCTCAGCGCCGACTGGCTGGGCCGGCGCGCCGACATTGCCGCCGCGCGCTGGCGCGTGCAGGCCGCGCAGGGTCAGGTGCGGGCCGCGCGCGCGCAGTTCTATCCCAACATCAACCTGGCCGGCTTCATCGGCCTGCAAAGCCTGGGCTTCGGCAAGCTGCTGCGCTCGGGCAGCGCCGAGTGGGGCGTGGGCCCGGCGCTCAGCCTGCCGATCTTCGAGGGCGGGCGCCTGCGCGGCAACCTGCGCGGCCAGGTGGCCGACGAGGACACCGCCATCGAAAGCTACAACGCCACCGTGATCGACGCCATGCGCGACGTGGCCGACCAGTCGCTGGCCGTGCAGGCCGTGGCGCGCCAGCAGGGCGAGCAGGCGCCCGCGCTGCAGGCGGCCGAGGCGGCGTGGACCATCGCCCGCCAGCGCTACGGCGCCGGCCTGGCCACGTACTTGAACGTGCTGGTGGCCGAGAACGCCGTGCTGGCGCAGCGCCGCCAGGCGGTCGACTTGAGCGCGCAGGCGCTGCTGGCGCAGGTGGGCCTGGCGCAGGCCATGGGCGGCGGCTGGCAGCCGGCCGCGCAGGCCCCCGAGGCCCAGGCATCCGCAGCGGCCAGCAGCCACTGAACCAAAGGGAAGATTCGATGTCAGAACCCACGCAAGCCGGCGCGCCATCAGCGCCGAGCGCTCTTGAAAACAAAGCAATCCCGGCCGACGAGGAGGGCGGCGGCAACGGCCGGCGCAAGCGCGTGCTGCTGGGCCTGACGGCCGTGGTGCTGCTGTGCGGCCTGGCGTGGGGCGTGTACGACTGGCTGGTGCTGGCGCATTACGAGGACACCGACAACGCCTATGTGCAGGGCAACGTGGTGCAGATCACGCCGCAGATTGGCGGCACCGTGACGGCCATCTACGCCGACGAGACCGACCGCGTGCAGGCCGGCGCGCCGCTGGTCAAGCTGGACGGCGCCGACGCCGAGCTGGCGCTGGCGCAGGCCGAGGCCGCGCTGGGCCAGACGGTGCGCCAGGTGCGCACGCTGTACGCCAACAACAGCGCGCTGGACGCCCAGGTGCGCCTGCGCGAGGCCGACGTGGCCAAGGCGCGCACCCAGCTGGCCACCGCCGAGCAGGATCTGGCGCGGCGCCAGGGCCTGGCTGGCGGCGGCGCGGTGTCGGGCGAGGAGCTGGCCCATGCGCGCGCCCAGGTCACCGCCGCCCAGAGTGCGCTGAAGGCGGCGCAGGCCGGCGTCAGCGCGGCGCAGGAGCAGCTGGCCAGCAACCAGGCGTTGACCGACGGCACGCCGGTGGCGCAGCACCCCAGCGTGCTGGCGGCCGCCGCCAAGCTGCGCGAGGCCTGGCTGGCCGCGCACCGCACGCTGCTGCCGGCACCGGTGTCGGGCTACGTCGGCAAGCGCACCGTGCAGCTGGGCCAGCGCGTGGCCGCCGGCACGCCGCTGCTGACGGTGGTGCCGCTGGAGCAGGTGTGGGTGGACGCCAACTTCAAGGAAAACCAGCTGCGCCGCATCCACATCGGCCAGCCGGTGCGCCTGACGGCCGATGCCTACGGCAGCAAGGTGACGTTCGACGGCACCATCAGCGGCCTGGGCGTGTCCACCGGCGCGGCCTCGGCCCTGCTGCCGGCGCAAAACGCCACCGGCAACTGGATCAAGGTGGTGCAGCGCGTGCCGGTGCGCATCGCGCTCCAGCCCGAGCAGCTCAAGACGCACCCGCTGCGCGTGGGCCTGTCGATGCTGGCGCGCGTGGACGTGAGCGACCAGAGCGGCCCCGAGCTGACCGACGCCACGCGCGCCGAGCCGCTGGCCAAGACGGCGGTGTTCGCCGACGCGGGCGAGGGCGCCGAGCAGCACGTGCAGCAGATCATCGCGCGCAACCTGGGCCGCGCGGCCGCCAAGGGTTCTTGATGAAATCGGCCGCTGGCGACTGCCAGTCAAGCGCGATTAGCTATAAAAACAATAGAAATCTGCCCGTCGGGCCTGTCGCATGAGCGCCGCTCACGTCACGCATCCGCCCTTGCAGGGCAGCGCCCGCGTGCTGGGCACGCTGGCGCTGTCGGCCGCCACGTTCATGAACGTGCTGGACTCGTCCATCGCCAACGTCTCGCTGCCGGCCATCGCGGGCGACCTGGGCGTGAGCCCGGTGCAGGGCACCTGGGTCATCACCAGCTTTGCCGTGGCCAACGCCATTGCCGTGCCGCTCACCGGCTGGCTGACGCAGCGCATGGGGCAGGTGCGCCTGTTCATGGCCAGCGTGCTCTTGTTCGTGCTCACGTCCTGGCTGTGCGGCATGGCGCCCAACATGACCATGCTGATCGTGTTTCGCGTGCTGCAGGGCTTCGTGGCGGGGCCGATGATCCCGCTGTCGCAGACCCTGCTGCTGTCCAGCTACCCGCCGCGCCAGGCCGGGCTGGCGCTGGCCATGTGGTCCATCACCACGCTGGTGGCGCCGGTCATGGGGCCGCTCCTGGGCGGCTGGATCACCGACAACATCAGCTGGCCCTGGATCTTCTACATCAACGTGCCGATCGGCCTGGTGGCGGCCGCCGTCACCTGGGCGATCTACCGCCAGCGCGAAACCCCCACGCTGCGCCTGCCGATCGACTACGTCGGCCTGGCGCTGCTGGTGCTGTGGGTGGGCGCGCTGCAGCTGATGCTGGACAAGGGCAAGGAGCTGGACTGGTTCGCCTCGCCGCAGATCGTCGCCTATGCCGTGGCGGCCGTGGTGGGCTTCGCGTTCTTCCTGGCCTGGGAGCTGACCGAGAAGCACCCGGTGGTCGATCTGTCGCTGTTTCGCGGCCGCAACTTCTGGTCGGGCGCGCTGACCACCGCCGTGGGCTACGGCGTGTTCATCGGCAACGTGGTGCTGCTGCCGCTGTGGCTGCAGCAGTACATGGGCTACACCGCCACCCAGGCCGGCATGGTGCTGGCGCCGGTGGGGCTGATGGCCATCGTGCTGTCGCCGGTGGTGGGCGTGACCATGCACCGGGTCGATCCGCGCCTTTACGTGACGGCCTCGTTCGTGGTGTTTTTCGGGGTGTTCTGGCTGCGCTCGCTGTTCACGGTGGAGACCGATTTCGTCACCATCATGATCCCGACCCTGATCCAGGGCATCGGCATGGCGGGCTTCTTCATTCCGCTGGTCACCATCACGCTGTCGGGCCTGCACCCCTCGCGCATTCCGGCGGCGGCGGGGCTGTCCAACTTCACGCGCATCACGGCCGGGGCGTTCGGCGTGTCGATCGCCACCACGGCCTGGGAAGACCGCGCCACCCTGCACCACGCGCAGCTGGCCGAGAGCATCAACAACGGCCGCCCGGTGGTCGAGCAGACCCTGCACCAGATGCAGGCCCTGGGCCTGGGCCACCAGCAGTCGCTGGGCCTGATCGACCGGCTGCTGACGCAGCAGGCCTTCATGATCTCCACGCAGGAAATCTTCTACCTGTCGGCGCTGCTGTTCCTGGCGCTGATCCCGCTGGTGTGGATCACGCGCCGCGTGCGCGGCAGCGCCACGGCCGAGGCCGGCGGCGCGCATTGAAGGGGCTCACCCCCGTTGCTCCACTCGCTGCGCGATGTTGCGGCATCCCCCCTCGAGGGGGCATCGCCAGTGGCCGGGGAAACCCCGGCCACGGCGATCACGGGTCTGGCCTGCTCCGCGGCCACCTGGCTCTTGGGCTTGGACGGCATTCGGGCGGGACGTCGCCCAATCGGTAACCGATCCGCGACCTACGGCCCCGGGCGTTGCTGGCGTGCCCGCGCCAGCGCGGCTTCGATCAGGGCGCGCTTGCGGTCGGGCGCGGCAGCGGGGGGCGTGCTGGCGTCGGCGTCGTCGATGGACTCCGGCACCACGACGGGCGCGCGCTGGCGTCGCTCCTGGGTGGCGGCGTAGCGCGCGCGGGCCGAGCGGGCCTGCTCGCTGGACCAGGCATCCCAGCCGCTGCGCGCGCCGGTGACGGCCTGCATGTGGATGCAGTCGACCGGGCAGGCGGGCACGCACAGCTCGCAGCCGGTGCAGTCGGCTTCGATCACGGTGTGCATGTGCTTGGGGCTGCCGACGATGCAGTCCACCGGGCAGGCGGCGATGCACAGGGTGCAGCCGATGCACCAGTCCTCGTCGATCCAGGCTACGCCACGCGGGCCTTCTTGCCCGTTGGCCGGGTCGAGCGGCTGGGCGGCCCGGCCGGTCAGCGCCGCCAGCCGTTGCACGCCCTCGGCGCCGCCGGGCGGGCACTGGTTGATGTCAGCCTGGCCTGCTGCGATGGCCTGCGCGTAGCCGGCGCAGTCCGGGTAGCCGCAGCGCGTGCACTGGGTTTGCGGCAGCGCGTCAAGCACGCGCGCGGCCAGGGTCTCGGTCGGGGTCACGTGGGCTCGGCGCGCGGGCGCCGCGCGGCTCAGGCGGCCTTCTGGGTTTCGCGCGCGCTCTTGGCGCTGCCGCGGGCCGCGCGGGCGTCCAGCTTGGTCACGCTGGCGCTGGGCACGCTGGCGGCGCCGGGCGGCAGCGGGTGGTCGGCAATGAAGCCCCTGACGCGCGGGTACACCTGCTGGCGCCAGCGGCGGCCGCTGAAGATGCCGTAGTGGCCGGCGCCCGGCACCTCGTAGTGGCGGCCGGGCTTGCGCTCGATGCCGGTGCACAGGTCGTGCGCGGCCTTGGTCTGGCCCGAGCCGGAGATGTCGTCGAGCTCGCCCTCGATGGTGAGCAGGGCGGTGCCGGTGATGTCCTGCGGGCGCACGCGTTCGATCTTGCCGGCGGGCGAGCGCACGTCCCAGGTGCCCTGCATCAGGCTGAAGTCCTGGAACACCGTCTTGATGGTCTCCAGGTAGTAGTCGGCGTCCATGTCGAGCACGGCGTTGTACTCGTCGTAGAACTTGCGGTGCGTCTCGGCGCTGGACTCGTCGCCGCGCACCAGGTCGCGGAAGAAGTCCCAGTGGCTGGTGGCGTGGCGATCGGGGTTCATGGCCACGAAGCCCGAGTGCTGCAGAAAGCCCGGGTACACGCGCCGGCCCGCGCCCGGGAAGTTGTGCGGCACGCGGTAGATGACGTTGTTCTCGAACCACGCGAAGCTGCGCTGCGTGGCCAGGTTGTTGACCTGGGTGGGCGAGCGGCGCGCGTCGATCGGGCCGCCCATCATGGTCATGGTGAGCGGCGTGGTTTCGCCGCGGCTGGCCATCAGCGAAATGGCGGCCAGCACCGGCACCGTGGGCTGGCACACGCTGATCACGTGGCAGTTGCCGTACTTGGACTGCAGGTGACGGATGAACTCCTGCACGTAGTTGATGTAGTCGTCGAGGTGGAACTCGCCCTCGGACAGCGGCACCAGGCGCGCGTTCTTCCAGTCGGTGATGTAGACCTTGTGGTCCTGCAGCATGGTGCGCACGGTGTCGCGCAGCAGGGTGGCGTGGTGGCCCGACAGCGGCGCCACGATCAGCACCGGCGGCTGTTCCTTGAGCTTGAGCAGGGTGGCCGGGTCGTCCGAGAAGCGCTTGAAGCGGCGCAGCTCGCAAAACGGCTTGTCGATCTCGATGCGCTCGTCGATGGCCACCTGAACGCCGTCGACCGGCACCTGGCGGATGCCGAACTCGGGCTTTTCGTAGTCCTTGCCCAGGCGGTGGAACAGCGCGTAGGACGCGGCCACGCGCTGCGACGCCGGCAGCTGACCAAAGGGCATGAGGGGGTTGCTGAACAACTTGGCCGTGGCGTCGGCGATTTCGGCAAAGGGTTCGATGAGCGCGCGCTGCGCCTCGTAGATGTGATAGAGCATGGCAGTCTGGGCCGACAAATTGTTGCATTGCAATATAGCGCAGCGCGCGGCGCTTTGCACTGGATCGGAGTGTCTAAAGCGACAGCGAAAGCGCGTTTTCGTGACGAAGGCAACAGGCGGGCGCCCCGGGGCGCCCGCTATCATCGGCGCCATGACGGGTGCGGGCATGCTTGGAGGCTGGCTGCTGGGCGCGGGGCGCGGCCTGCTGGGGGCGCTGGCGGGCTGGTGGCTGGTGCTTTTTACCGGCGCGCAGCTGATGGTGCTGGCCTTTTCGCCCTCCAGCTATCGCGCGCAGGCCGGCGCCGGCGTGCTGCGCGAGATCGAGCGCGCGGCGGCACCCGGCCTGCCGGGCTTCACGGTGCTGATGGCGCTGTTCAACGTGGTGGTGATCCGCATCGTGGTGGTCACGGCCTTTGCCTATGGCCTGGAGCCCTACGCCATGGATGCGGTGGTGCGCGTGCTGGTGCTGGAGCTGATCCCGCTGGTGGCGGCGCTGTACGTGGCGGTGGACTACAGCATTCCGGGCGGCTCGCAACTGTTCAAGTGGCGCCGCGCGGGCGGCTTCGAGCGCCTGCGCGCGCAGGGGCAGGACCCGCTGGCGCGCGAGGTGCTGCCGCGCGTGCTGGGCGGGGTGCTGGCGGTGTCGCTGCTGGCGGCCGTCAGCTGCGTGATCTCGCTGCTGCTGACCTATGTCGCGGTCTACGGCTTCACGCTGGCGGCGCTGCCGCGCTACAACCGCGCGGTGGGGCACATCTTCAACCCCGCCGTGACGCTGATCTTCGGCCTCAAGACCGGGCTGTTCGCGCTCACGGTGGCGCTGCTGCCGGTGGCCAACGCCTTGCGCGACATCCCGCGCAAGCGAACGCGCACCAGCGTCGAGCTGCAGGGCCTGGTGCAGATGTTCGTGCTGATGCTTCTGATCGAGATGGCGGCGCTGGTGGGCAACTACTATTGAGCCCTGCGCCATGCCCACCGACGACGCCACGCCCACCCCCGACGCGACCGAGCTGCCGCTGTCCGACGCGCAGGCGCGCGCCGTGCGCTGGCGCGCCGTGCTGCTCTTGATCGCGATGGCGCTGCTGCTGCTGGGCAGCGCGCTGTATTTGATGTGGGCGCGCGGCGCCTTCGAGCAGACGCAGCCGCTGTACTTGAGCACCGACGACTCGGACGGCGTGGTGGTCGGCATGGACATGAGCTTTGCCGGCTTTCCGATCGGTCGCGTGCGCAGCATCGAGCTGGTGGGCAGCGGCACGGTGCGCATCCAGGTCGACGTGCCGGTGCGCGAGGCGCACTGGCTGCGCAGCTCCAGCGTGTTCACGCTGGAGCGCGGCGTGGTCGGCGCGGCGCGGCTGCGCGCCTTCACCGGCGTGCCCGACGACCCGCCGCTGCCCGCCGGCGCCGAGCGCATGGTGCTGCGCGGCGACGTGTCGGCCGAGATCCCCAAGATGATGTCCGACGTGCGCGACGTGCTGCAAAACGTGGCGCGGCTGACTGCCAGCGACGGCGCGCTGGGCCAGACCCTGGGCCAGCTGCAGACCTTCAGCGCGCGCCTGAACCAGGGCCAGGGCGGGCTGGTGGCGGCGCTCACCGGCAACGCCGCCGACGCCCAGCGCGTGGGCGAGCTGCTGACGCGCAGCAACCAGCTGCTGCAGCGGGTCGACGCGCTGGTGGCGCGCGCCGACCGCCAGGTGCTGGGTGATAAAGGCCTGCTGGCCGACAGCCACGAGGCCGTGCGCCAGCTGAGCGGCCTGCTGCAGGAGGCGCGCCAGAGCGTGCAGAAGGTCGACGCCGTGCTGACCGAGGTGCAGGGCGTGGCCGCCAACGCGCGCGGCGCCACCGACGGCCTGGGCGACTTGCGCGCCGACGTGGAAAGCAGCCTGCGCAAGATCGACGCGCTGATCGCCGAGCTGAACCGCAAGTGGCCCTTCGCGCCCAAGCAGCAAGAGGTGACGCTGCCATGACGCCGCCTCGCATGACTATTGTTTTGATAGCTGTCGGCGCTTTGGCCGCCTGCGCCAGCGGCCCGAAAGTGCCCGACTGGAGCCTCAGCGCCCTGGGCCACGTGCAGCGCTTTGCCGAGGCGTATCTGAGCGGCGATGCGCGGGTGGCGCCGCGCGAGTTCGAGCAGGCCCGCGCCGACACTGCGCGCACCGGCCGCCCCGACCTGGTGGCGCGCATCGAGCTGAACCGCTGCGCCGTGCAGGTGGCCAGCCTGGACTTTGCGCCCTGCACCGGCTTCGACGCGCTGGCCGGCGACGCCAGCGCGGCCGAGCGCGCCTACGCCCGCTACCTGGCCGGCCAGGCCGCGCCGGCCGACGCGCGCGAGCTGCCGCCGCAGCACCGCGCCGTGGCGGCCGGCGGCACCGACGTGGCGGCCATCGACGAGCCGCTGGCGCGCCTGATCGCCGCCGCCGTGCTGCTGCGCCAGGGCCGCGCCACGCCCGCCGTGGTCGGGCAGGCGGTGGACACCGCCTCCAGCCAGGGCTGGCGCCGCCCGCTGCTGGCCTGGCTGGGCGTGCAGCGCCAGCGCGCCGAGCAGGGCGGCGACGCGGCCGAGGCGGCGCGCATCGGGCGGCGCATGGATTTGGTGCAGCCGGCCGCGCGCCCCTGAGCGCGCTGCGTCAGGTGCCGCGGCCGCCCAGCTCGGCAAACAGGTCGCTATAAATTTTGTATCTGCTGGCGCTTATCTGGTGGGCGCCAGAGCCCGATTTGACCGCTGAAATCACGCCGCAGCCCGGCTCGTGCAGGTGGGTGCAGTTGTAGAAGCGGCACTCGGCCACGTGGGGGCGGATGTCGGGCATGTAGGCGGCCAGCTGCATGGGGTCGATGTGGTGCAGGCCGAATTCCTGAAAGCCGGGCGAGTCGATCAGCGCGCTGCGCCGCGCGGCGTCCAGCCAGTACCAGGTGGTGCTTGTCGTCGTGTGCTTGCCCGAATTCAGCGCCTGCGACAGCTCGCCCGTGGCCGCCTGCGCGCCGGGCACCAGGCGGTTGATCAGCGTGCTCTTGCCGGCGCCCGAGGGGCCCAGGATCAGCGTGGCGCGGCCCTGCAGGCGCTCGCCGAGCGTGGCCAGGCCGTCGTCGGTGGGCAGGCTGTTGGCCCCCTCTCCCGCAGGCGGGAGAGGGTTGGGGTGCGAGTGGCGGGCCTTGGCCGCCAGCGGCAGCACCGCATAGCCCATGGCCCGATACGGCGCCAGGCGCTGCCAGCCACGGGCGAATGGCGCGCCCAGGTCGGCTTTGTTGAGCACGATCAAGGGCTCGATGTGCGCCGCCTCGCAGGCGATCAGGGCGCGCGCCAGCTGGTGCTCCGAGAACTCCGGCTCGGCCGCCAGCAGGATCAGCACCTGGTCCAGGTTGGCGGCAAAGGACTTGGTGCGCAACTCATCCTGGCGGTACAGCCAGTTGCGCCGCGGCAGGGTGCGCTCGATGCTGCCCTCGTCCTGCGAGGGCAGCCACTGCACGCGGTCGCCCACCACCACCTCCAGCTTCTTGCCGCGCGGGTGGCAGCGCACGCGCGTGCCGCCCTGCGTCTCGACCACGCAGTGGCGGCCGTGGCTGGACACCACCAGGCCCTCCTGCAGCGCGCCGGGCACCGTGGCGGCGGGGCGGGGCCGGGACGGGCTCAAGCGGGCGACACCCGGGCGCCCAGCTGGGCCATGCGTTCGCTGGCCGGCGGGTGCGAGTAGTAAAAGCGCACGTACAGCGGGTCGGGCGTGAGCGTGCTGGCGTTGTCCTTGTACAGCTTGACCAGCGCGTTGCTCAGCTCCTGCGCGCTGGCCTGGCGCGCGGCGTAGGCGTCGGCCTGGAACTCGTGCCGGCGCGACAGCGTGGCCGCCAGCGGCGAGACGAAGAACATGAACACCGGCACCACGCCGGTGAACAGCAGCAGCGCCAGCGCGTGGTTGGGCACCGCCCCGCCCATGCTGGCCGGCAGGTTGGGCGTGACGCCCAGGCCGGCGTAGAACCAGCCCTGCCCGGCCAGCCAGCCCAGCAGGGCCAGGCCGGCGAAGCTGAGCGCGAACAGCAGGACGATGCGCTGCACGATGTGCTTGTGCCGAAAGTGCCCCAGCTCGTGCGCCAGCACGGCCTCCACCTCGGGCGGGGTCAGCTGCGCCAGCAGCGTGTCGAAAAACACCACCCGCTTGGCGGCGCCGAAGCCCGTGAAGTAGGCATTGGCGTGCGCGCTGCGCCGGCTGCCGTCCATCACGAACAGGCCCTTGGCGGTAAAGCCGCAGCGCGCCATCAGGGCCGCCACGCGCTCGCGCAGCACGGCGTCGTCCAGCGGCTCGAACTTGTTGAACAGCGGCGCGATCAGGGTCGGGTACAGCACCAGCATCAGCAGCGAAAACGCCATCCACGCGCCCCAGGTCCACAGCCACCAGGCGCGGCCGGTGGCCTGCATCAGCCACAGCGCGCCGGCGGCCAGCGGCACGCCGATCAGCACGCCCAGCGCCACCGACTTGAGCAGGTCGGCCCACCACAGCCGCGCACTCATGCGGTTGAAGCCGAAGCGCTGCTCGATGACGAAGGTCTGCCAGGCGCTGACGGGCAGGTCGATCAGCCCGTTGATGAGCGCGAACGCCACCAGCAGCGCCAGCGGCTGCAGCAGCGGCCGCGGGCCCAGCGCGTCCAGCAGCGCGCCGTTGAGCGCGTCCAGCCCGCCCAGCAGCGTCCAGCCCAGCAGCACGGCAGCGCCCAGGGCCAGCTCCAGCAGGCCGAAGCGCAGCCGAGCCACGGTGTAGTCGGCGGCGCGCTGATGCGTTTCCAGCGGAATCGCGCGGGCGAACTCGGCCGGCACGGCGCCGCGATGGCGCGCCACGGCGCGGATCTGGCGCGAGGCCAGCCACAGCTTGACCGCCACGTTCAGCAGCAGGGCGGCGCCGAAGACGCAGGTGGTGAGCAGGGCGGGGGTGAGCGGGGCGTTCAAGGTCGGTCGGCGGGCCGTGGGTGAAAAGTGCAAGTTTAGGGCCGCGCGCCGCTTGGCAAGGGCGCCGGTGGCGACGGTGGACAATGAGGCCCATGACCGAGACCCTTGCCACCCCCGCCGCCAGCGCTGCCAGCGCCGAGCTGGCCAAATCCGAACAGAACCTGGTCTGGCTCGACTGCGAGATGACCGGGCTGGACCCCGAGAAGGAACGCATCATCGAGATCGCCGTCATCGTCACCGGCCCGCAGCTGATGCCGCGCGTGGAAGGGCCGGTGCTGGTCATCCACCAGAGCGACGCCGTGCTGGGCGCGATGGACGCCTGGAACCAGGGCACGCACGGGCGCAGCGGCCTGACCGACAAGGTCAAGGCCTCGACGCTGGACGAGGCAGCGGCCGAGGCGCAGCTGATCGCCTTTGTGTCGCGCTACGTGGGCAAGGGCCAGTCGCCGCTGTGCGGCAACACCATCGGCCAGGACCGGCGCTTTCTGGTCAAGTACATGCCGCGGCTGGAGGCGTTTTTTCACTACCGCAACATCGACGTCAGCACGCTCAAGGAGCTGGCGCGGCGCTGGCGCCCGGATGTCATGCAGGCCTTCAAGAAGCGGCAGCTGCACACCGCGCTGGCCGACGTGCACGAGTCGATCGACGAGCTGGAGCACTACCGCCGGCACTTCATCCGGCTGGACGCGTGAGCGGCGGCACCTCAGCGCCGCGACGGCGCGTGCTCGCCGCGCTCTTCCAGCGGGATCGGAAACGAGTCCAGCTGGCCCCAGTCGGTGAAGCGGGAGATGCCGCTGTTGATGTCCAGCGGCGCCATCTGCGTGGAGCGGCGGTCGCTGCGCCGGCGGTCCAGCGTCTCCACCAGGTTGTGGCGGGCGACCTGGAGTTCGGCCGAATCGGTGAGCGGCGCGGCGCTCGACTCGGTGGCGCCCAGGCCCAGAAACTCGGCCCGGATGGCCCAGGCCTCGGGCAGTACGTCCGGCGTCAGCAGCCAGTAGCCGATGTGGCACTGCGCCAGCAGGTTCTGCTTGAGCTGGCGGTTGCCGCGCGAGAGCCGGCGCAGGTCCATCACGTCCACGCAGCCGATGGCCCGGCCGGTGTCGTCGGCCAGGGTGAAGGTGCAGTACACGCCGCTGAGCATGTTGAACAAACCCTCGGCGGCCGAGCGGTCGCGCGGTTTGCAAAAGCGCGTGACCGGCAGCTTGACCATCACGTGATGCTCGGGAAACACATCCTGCAGCCAGCGCCACACCCGCAGCTCGCCGCGTCCCAGCATGGCGCGCGGCTGCACGGCCACGGGCGGGGTCGTCCGCGGCTTGCGGCGCGCTGGAGCGGGCGGGGGGCGGCGGCGCGCCCACGCCCATGCCGCGCACAGCACGGCGAGGGCGGTCAGCAACCAAGGCCACAACGCATTCATGACAGTTCCCTGAGCGAGTTCGCCGTTTTCGGCTTGTTGTTCACGATCGCTGGGCGATCGCGTTTTGCAACTTTAGACCGCATTTGATGCGGCACAAGCCCCAACGCCGGGTGCCGCCATCTGAAATGACAGCCTTTGCACAAAAAGTCACATATTCGGATCGCCCGCCCGCCACACCCCGAGCCTCGTTGGAGACAAACCATGCGCCTGGATGACGTGCTGTACTCGCAGGGCTTCGGCACGCGCCGCGTGTGCGCGGGCCTGATCGAGCAGGGCCACGTGCGGTTGGGCCCGCAGGTCTGCACCGACCCGGCCGCCGAGCTGGACGTGGCCGACCCGGCCCTGCGCTTCACCGTGCAGGGCGTGGCTTGGGCCTGGCACGAGCGCGCCTACCTGATGCTGCACAAGCCGGCCGGCACCGAGTGCTCGCACCGCCCCGGCGCCTGGCCCAGCGTCTACACCCTGCTGCCCGTGCCGCTGCGCCAGCGCCCCACGCCCGGCAAGGTGCCGGGCGTGCAGGCCGTCGGCCGGCTGGACCAAGACACCACGGGCCTGCTGCTGTTGTCGGACGACGGCGCCTTCATCCACCGCATGAATGCGCCTCGCCGGCACGTGCCCAAGGTGTACGAGGTGACCACCAGGCACCCGCTGGACGAGCGCCAGTTGCAGCGCCTGCAAGCCGGTGTGGTGCTGGACGACGACCCGCGCCCGGTGCGCGCCTTTGCTGCCGAGGCGCTGGCCGAGCACCACCTGCGCCTGACCCTGACCGAGGGCAAATACCATCAGGTCAAGCGCATGGTGGCGGCGGTAGGCAACCGGGTGGAGGGCCTGCACCGCTCGCGCATCGGGCAGCTGGCCCTGCCCGACGATCTGGCGCCGGGGCAGTGGCGCTGGCTGAACGCGGGCGACCTGGCCCTGCTGGCGGCGCCGGGCGCCTGAGCGCTCAGGCGATGTCGCGCAAAAACGCCGCGATCGCCTCGTTCACCGCCTCGGGCTGATCGCGCTGGGGTGAGTGGCCGCAGTCGGGCAGCTCCAGCACTTGCGCGCGGGGCACGGCGCGCTGCAGGTCGTGCACCTGCGCCAGCGTGCCGTATTCGTCGTCCAGGCCCTGGATGGCCAGCAGCGGCGCCGTGATGGCCTGGCACTCGGCGCGGATGTCGAAGGCGCGGAAGGCGGGGCTCAGCCAGACGTCGTTCCACTGCCAGAAGGCGCTGTCCACGTCCTGGTGAAAGCGCGCCAGGCGCTCGCGCAGGGGGCCGCTTTCGTAGGCCTGGCGCACCTGCGCGATGGAGCTGACCGAAATGTCTTCGACGATCACGTGCGGCGCCAGCACCGCGCAGGCCGCCACCGGGTGGTGCGCGGCGTGGATCAGGGCGATGGTGGCGCCGTCCGAGTGGCCGACCAACACCGGCCGCTCCAGCCCCAGGGCCGCCAGCAGCCGGGGCAGCACCTGCAGCGCCTCGCGGTGCATGTAGTCGGGCTGCAGGCGGCCGGCGCCGCGCACGTCGGGTATCGGGCTGGAGCGGCCGTAGCCGCGGCGCGAATACAGCCAGCCGGCGCGCCCGGTGGCCGCGCACAGGCGCGCCGGCCAGTCGCGCCACTGGGCGACCGAGCCCAGGCCCTCGTGCAGAAACACCAGCGGCGCGCGCCCGGCCGGGCTGCCCGGGGGCGCCGCGATGGCCGCCACTTCAAGAAAAACGCCGTCGATGTCCACGCCTTGCATGGCTGGGATGTTATGTCATGGTGGGCATGCGCGGGCATGTCACCCCGTGGTGGGCGGTCGGCGTACACTCGCGCGCCGCGTCTTGCCTCTGAATGATTTTCTGGGTCGTATGAAGGCTGCTGTCGTCCAATCTCCCCCGTTTCATCCACCGACCGGGCTGCGCCGCCGCCACTGGCTGGCCTTGGGCGCCGCCGCCGGGCTGGGCGCGGCCTGGTCCGCGGCCCAGGCCCAGTCCATCCGGCGCGCGCCGGTGCTGGTGCTCAACTCGCTGGACGGCACGGTGAGCGTGATCGACGGCAACAGCTGGGTCGAGCTGCGCCGCATCGCCACCGGCCGCGAGCCGCACCACCTGTACATGACGCCCGACGAGAAGTCGGTCATCGTGGCCAACGCCGGCAGCGACTCGCTGACCTTCATCGACCCGGGCACGGCCCAGGTGCAGCGCACGCTGCGCGGCATCATCGACCCGTATCACCTGCGCTTTTCGCCCGACATGAAGTGGTTTGTCACGGCGGCCAACCGCCTGAACCACGTCGACCTGTACCGCTGGGACGGCGAGAACCCCGAGCTGGTCAAGCGCATCGCCACCGGCCGCACGCCCAGTCACCTGTGGATCGACAGCCGCAGCACCACCGTGTATTCCAGCATGCAGGACAGCGACGAGCTGGTGGCGATCGATCTGGCCACGCAAACCCTGGTGCACCGCGTCAAGACCGGCTCGCGGCCGGCCGACGTGTTCGGCCCGCCCGGCGACAACACCCTGCTGGTGGGCCTGACGGGCGGCACCGGCGTGCAGGTGTTCGAGGTCGCGCTTGGCCAGGCGCCCAGGGCGGTCGGCCAGATCGACACCGGCAAGGGCGCGCACGCCTTTCGCGCGCTGGGCGACCGGCGCCACGTGCTGGTCAGCAACCGGGTGGCCAACACCATCAGCCAGATCGACTACACCCGTGGCGCCGTGGTGGCCGAGTTTCCGGCGCCCGCGGGCCCCGACTGCATGGACGTGTCGGCCGACGGCACGCTGATCATGGTCGGCTCGCGCTGGGCCGGCAAGCTGACGCTGATCGACATCGCCCAGCGGCGCGTGGTCAACCAGGTCAAGGTCGGCCGCTCGCCGCACGGCGTGTGGACGCTGGACCACGCTGGGCGCATCTGACATGAATCACCCCCAGTCTCCACACGCTGCGCGTTGTTGCGCCTCCCCCCTTCAGGGGGCATCGCCAGCGGCCGGGGAAACCCCGTCCGCGGCGATCGCTGACCCGGCCTGCTCCGCGGCCTTCAGGCTCCCGGTGTTTCACCCACAACGGGTGGCATGCACAGCGCTTGAACATTGAAAAGCCATCATGCAACGGCGAAATGCTATTCAACTGATAGCTGTCGGCGCTTTGTCCACGGGCGCCAGGGCTCAAAATCACTTAAATTCCTGCACCGAGCCGGTGTACCTCACCTTCGACACCGGCCACATGGGCATCGCCAACTTCGTGGCCGAGGTGCTGCGCCGCCAGCGCGTGCCGGTGACCTTTTTTGCCGCCAACGAACGCACGAAGGAAGGCGACGGCAGCCTCAGCCGCTACTGGGGCCCGTGGTGGAAGGCGCGCGCCGCCGAGGGGCACGAGCTGGCCTCGCACACCTGGGACCACGTCTACTGGCGCGCCGACCTGCCGGGGCGCGAGCCGCGCTTTCGCGTGCGCCCCTCGGCCGGCGCCTTTGCCGGGCGCGAGTTCACCTGGACCGGCGCGCAGTACTGCGCCAACATCGAGCAGGCCAGCGAGCGCCTGGCCTACTACAGCGGCAAGAAGCCGCTGCCGCTGTTTCGCGCCCCCGGCGGCAAGACCTCGCCGCGCCTGCTGGCCGCCGCCGAAGCGGGCGGCTACAGGCACGTGGGCTGGTCGCCGGCCGGCTTTCTGGGCGACGAGCTGCCGAGCGACAAATACCCCAACCAGCGGCTGCTGGAGCGCGCGCTCAAGACCATCCAGCCGGGCGACATCCTGCTGGCGCACCTGGGCATCTGGTCGCGCCAGGACCCCTGGGCGCCGGCCGTGCTGGAGCCGCTGATCGAAGGTCTGAAGGCGCGCGGCCTGTGCTTTGCCACCTTGCGCGCGCACCCGGCCTACGCCGACTGGATCGCCACCCACGGCGCCTGACGGAGCCTCGATGCCCAACCCCTTCGATGTCTTCGCGCTGGCCCAGCAGTGGCTGTTCGAGCGCCTGATCGAGCCCGCGGCCTTCAGCCTGGGCCTGGGCAACCTGCTGGAGGACGGCTTCGTGGCCACCGGCTGGCTGCTGGTGGGCCTGCTGCAGGTGGCCACCCTGCTGCTGCTGATCGGCCCGGCCGAGCGGCGCTGGCCGGTCGAGCCGGTGCAGGACCGCGCCGCCATCCGGGTGGACGTGATCTACACCCTGCTGCACCGCCTGGGCGTGTTCAAGCTGGCGATGTTCTTCACCGTCGAGGCCTGGCTGACCGACGGCATCGGCGTGCTGCGCGCGCACGGCATGCCCACGCTGCAACTCGATCAGCTGTGGCCCGGCGTGACCGACCGCGCGCTGGTCAGCTTCGCCATCTACCTGGTGGTGTTCGACTTCATCGGCTACTGGGTGCACCGCGCCCAGCACCAGTGGGACTGGTGGTGGCGCCTGCACGCCGTGCATCACAGCCAGCGCCAGATGACGATGTGGAGCGACGACCGCAACCACCTGCTGGACAGCGCGCTGACCGACGCCATCTTCGTCGTCGTGGCCATCCTCATCGGCGTGGCGCCCTCCCAGTTCGTGTGGCTGGTGGCCGTGACGCAGCTGATGCAAAGCCTGCAGCACGCCAACCTGCGTTGTCACTTCGGCCGCGTGGGCGAGCGCCTGCTGGTCAGCCCGCGCTTTCACCGGCGCCACCACGCCGTCGGCCTGGGGCACGAGTTGCGCGCACCGAGCGCCCCCTTGGGGGGCAGCACACCACGCGCAGCGGGAAGCGTGGGGGCAGGTTTGCGGAGCCTGAACTTCGGCGTGCTGATGCCGTGGTGGGACCTGCTGTACGGCTCAGCCGACTTCGGCGGCGGGCGCGAGCCCACCGGCATCCGCGACCAGGTCGAGCAGGGGCGCGACTACGGGCGCGGCTTCTGGGCGCAGCAGTGGCTGGGGCTCAAGCGCCTGGTGCTGCGCACCTGAACGCGTATCCTCGCCGCCATGCCCCTGCTGTTCGACTCGTTCTGGCGCGCCGCGGCGTATTGCCTGTATCCGCGCGTGATCGCGCTGTCGCTGCTGCCGCTGGTCATCATGGTGCTCATCAGCGGCGTGCTGGGCTACTTTTACTGGGACCCGGCGGTGGCGGCGGTGGCGGCCTGGCTCGACAGCTCCAGCTGGTGGTCGCTGCTGTCGGGCTGGCTGGCGCGCCTGGGCGTGGGCGACCTGCGCAACGGCCTGGCGCCGCTGCTGCTGGTGCTGGGCCTGACGCCGCTGGTGGTGGTTTTCGCCCTGCTGCTGGTGGCCCTGCTGCTGGCGCCGGCGGTGCTGCGCCTGGTGGCCGAGCGGCGCTTTCCCACGCTGGAGCGGCGCGGGCCGGACTCGGTGCTGGGCTCGTTGCTGTGGTCGCTGGGCCACACGGTGGTGGCCTTGATCGCCTTGGGGCTGTCGCTGCCGCTGTGGCTGGTGCCGCCGCTGATCCTGATCGTGCCGCCGCTGATCTGGGGCTGGCTGACCTACCGCGTGATGAGCTTCGACGCGCTGGACGTGCACGCCAGCGCCGATGAGCGCCGCGCCCTGCTGCGCCAGCACCGCACGCCGCTGCTGGTCATCGGCATCATCTGCGGCTATCTGGGCGCGGCGCCGGCGGTGGTGTGGGCCTCGATGACGCTGTTTGCCGTCGCCTTCGCGGTGCTCATCCCGGTCGCCATCTGGATCTACACCCTGGTGTTCGCCTTCTCGGCGCTGTGGTTCACGCACTACGCGCTGGCCGCGCTGCAGGCGCTGCGCCAGGGGGAGCCCGGCGCGCCGCGGCGAGGAGCCATCGAGCCCGTGTTGACCGCCGACACGGCATTTCCGGCGCTGACGCATGAACCCTGAACGCACGGCTCCCACTTTCGGCCTGATCATCGTCGGCGACGAGATTCTCTCCGGCCGGCGCACCGACAAGCACCTGGCCAAGGTGATCGAGCTGCTGGGCGCGCGCGGCCTTCAGCTCGGCTGGGCCGAGTACGTGGGCGACGAGCCGGCGCGCATCACCGCCGTGCTGCGGCGCGCCTTTGCCTCGGGCGATGTCGTGTTTTGCACCGGCGGCATCGGCGCCACGCCCGACGACCACACGCGCCAGTGCGCCGCCGCCGCGCTGGGCCTGCCGCTGGTGTTGCACCCCGAGGCCAAGGCGCTGATCCAGGCGCGCATGCAGGACACGGCGCGCGAGCGCGGCGAGCCCTACCAGCCCGAGCGGCCCGACAACCTGCACCGCCTCAACATGGGCGTGTTTCCGCAGGGCGCCGGCATCATCCCCAATCCTTACAACAAGATTCCGGGTTTTTCCTGCACCGGGCCTGCGGGAGGCGCTATCTATTTCACACCGGGGTTCCCGGTCATGGCCTGGCCGATGGTGGCTTGGGCACTGGACACGCATTACCGCGCATGGTTCAGCGCCGGCACCTGGCAGGAGCGCTCGGTCATCATCCTGGGCGCCATGGAAGGCACGCTGACGCCCGTGATGCAGCGGGTGGAGGCGGCGCATCCGCGAATCAAGGTGTTCAGCCTGCCCAGCGTCGATCATCCGCAGTACGGCGCGCACATCGACCTGGGCGTCAAGGGTGCGCCGGCGGACGTGGGGCCGGCCTATGCCGACCTGCGCCGCTGGCTGGAGCCCTTCGGCCTGCGCTACGGCCCCGAGATCACGCGGCCGTGATGCGCACCATGCTGGGGCCTGACCACGTTTGCATCGGCATTTGCACCGATTTGGTGCGCTTCGATCTGGTGCAGCCGACGGGGGCCGTCCTTCAGTTGGCAGTCGCCACGGTGCGCAAAGCCAGCGACAATGCGCGCTTTCCGTTGCTCGTGTTCGGGGTCGGGTGGTTTGGGCGCGTTGGCATGAAAGCTGCATGAATCCAAACCATCGATTCTGTTTTTGTTGAAACCTTCCCAACCGGAGAATTCCCAGATGGCCAAGTCCGTCGCCGACGTCATGAAGCTCGTGCAGGAAAACGAGTGCAAGTTTGTTGATTTCCGCTTTACGGACACGCGCGGCAAGGAGCAGCACGTCAGCGTGCCGGTGTCGCACTTCGACGAGGACAAGTTCAGCGACGGCCACGCCTTCGACGGCTCGTCCATCGCCGGCTGGAAGGGCATCGAGGCCTCCGACATGCTGCTGATGCCCGACCCGGCCACGGCGCACATCGACCCGTTCTACGAAGAATCCACCCTGGTGCTGAGCTGCGACGTGCTGGAGCCGGGCGACGGCAAGGCCTACGAGCGCGACCCGCGCTCGCTGGCGCGCCGCGCCGAGGCCTACCTGAAGGCCAGCGGCATCGGCGACACCGCCTTCTTCGGCCCCGAGCCCGAGTTCTTCGTGTTCGACAACGTGCGCTGGAGCACCGAGCCGGGCCACAGCTTCTATCACATCGAAGAGTACGAGGCGCCCTGGAACAGCGGCGCCAAGCTCGAGGGCGGCAACCGCGGCCACCGCCCCACCACCAAGGGCGGCTACTTTCCGGTCGCGCCGGTCGACAGCACGCACGACATGCGCGCCGAGATGGCACTGGTGCTGGAGGCCATGGGCATCCCGGTCGAAGTGTTCCACCACGAAGTGGCCGGCGCCGGCCAGATGGAGCTGGGCACCAAGTTCAGCACCCTGGTCGAGCGCGCCGACTGGACGCAGCGCCTCAAGCACGTGGTGTGGAACGTGGCCGACCGCTACGGCAAGACGGCCACCTTCATGCCCAAGCCCTACCACGGCGACAACGGCAGCGGCATGCACGTGCACCAGTCGATCTGGAAGGGCGGCAAGAACCTGTTCGCCGGCAACGGCTACGCCGGCCTGTCCGACACCGCGCTGTTCTACATCGGCGGCATCATCAAGCACGCGCGCGCGCTCAACGCCATCACCAACCCGACCACCAACAGCTACAAGCGCCTGGTGCCGCACTTCGAGGCCCCCGTCAAGCTGGCCTATTCCAGCCGCAACCGCTCGGCCTCGATCCGCATCCCGCACGTGATGAGCGACAAGGCGCGCCGCATCGAGGCGCGCTTTCCGGACCCGATGGCCAACCCCTACCTGTGCTTCTCGGCGCTGCTGATGGCGGGCCTGGACGGCATCGAAAACAAGATCCACCCCGGCGAGGCCGCCAGCAAGGACCTGTACCACCTGCCGCCCGAGGAAGACAAGCTGGTGCCCACCGTGTGCCACAGCCTGGACCAGGCGCTGGAGGAGCTGGACAAGGACCGCGCCTTCCTCACGCGCGGCGGCGTGTTCACCGACAGCATGCTCGACGCCTACATCGAGCTGAAGATGAGCGAGGTCAACCGCATCCGCGTGCAGGTCAACCCGGCCGAGTACGACATGTACTACTCGCTGTAAGCCGGCGGGTGCCAAAAAAGGCGGCTTCGGCCGCCTTTTTTTGCCGCCGGGCCGTCCCAAGGCAAAAGCGCCCCCATTGGGGGCAGCGCAGCTCGCGCAGCGGGGGAGCGTGGGGGTCTTTTTGTTGCAACGGGCGCAACCAAATCTGGCCGCGCGGATCAATTGGCCCGATACTTTGTGCATTTGCCGCCGCCGGGTGCCGCATGCCGGCCGGCAGCCCCGCCATCCGAGGTCCGCTTCATGAACCTGCCCGTCACCGCCCGCTCCATCGCCTGCGCCGCCGCCCTGGGCGCGCTGCTGGCCTGGGCGGCGCCCGCGTCCGCGCAAAACCGCATCTACCGCTGCGGCAACGAATACACCAACCAGATCAAGGGCCGCACCGACTGCAAGCTGGTCGAAGGCGGCAACGTCACCGTGGTGCGCGGCACCTCGCCCACGCCGGCGCCGGCAGCCGCGAGTGGCAACGGTGCCAAGCCGGTGGTCACCGCGCCGTCCTCGGCGCCACGGGTCGACCCGGCGGTGCAAAAGGCGCGCGACTCGGACGCCAAGGCCATCCTCGAGCAGGAGCTGCGCCGCGCCCAGGCGCGCCAGGCCGATCTGGCCAAGGAATACAACAACGGCGAGCCCGACAAGATCGGCGGCGAGGCGCGCAACTACCAGAAGTACCTGGACCGCGTGGCCGAGCTCAAGGCCTCGATCGCGCGCAACCAGAGCGACATCGAAGGCATCCAGCGCGAGCTCAAGCGCTACGAGCCCTGAGGTTTTCCGCTGTCGCCGCGATGGCCCGCACGCCATCGCGCTCTTGTTTCCATGCGATCTGCAGCCCCGGTCGCATCGGACTATTCTGGCGTCTCCCGCAACGACAACAAGGAGATGCATCGTGGCTGACATTCATGGACCGCAACGCCTGGGTCCGCTCACGCCGCTGGTCGGCGACTGGGAGGGCAACGTCGGGATCGATCTGTCGTATCACAACAAGGACGACGAGACCGGCCGCACCGGCTACTTCGAGAAGGCCTGGTTCCACCCCATTCCGGTGCAGGAAAACGGCAAGCAGTCGCTCGAAGGCCTGAACTACAAGATGACCGCCTGGCGCCATGGCGAAGAGGCGATGGATCCCTTCCACGACGAGGTGGGCTACCTGCTGTGGGAAAAGGCCACCGGCCAGATCATGCGCGCCGTGGTGTTCGGGCGCGGCATCGCCATCCTGGCGGGCGGCGAGGCCAAGCCGCGCGACACCGTGCTGCACTTCAACGCCACGCCGGGCTCGCCCAGCTTCGGCATCCTGCAGAACAAGTACCTGTTGGAGCGCGCGCAGCTGATGGACTTCAAGAGCACCTTCACCATCGTCGACGCCGACACGCTGAGCTACACGTCCGACCTGGTGCTCAAGCTGGCCGCCACCGGTGGCGAGATGCACCACACGGACAAGAACACGCTGACCCGCGTGAAATAAAGCTCACCCCCAAGCTGCGCGGACTGCGTTCCGCTACGCTTCCTCCCTTCAGGGGGCATCGCCAGTGGCCGGCGCAGGTCCGGCCACGGCGATCACTGGCATGGCCCGCTCCGCGGCCATTCGAGTCGTTGGATTGCGACGCCGCCGACGATGCGTGGCGCTCGTGAGTTGCACCTCGTCTTTTGGCACCTTGGCGCGACGGTTCCACCTCAAGCGGGCAGGCGCCCGCGTACGCTGGCGGCGTCGAGGGGCCCCGGCTCGGCAATCAGCTGGCGTGCCGCGTCGACCTGGTCCCAGGTGTTCCACAGCAGCACGCCGCGCACGCGGCTGCCATCGAGGTAGTACACCACGCCCTCGCGGTACGGCGTCACCCACTGCTCCACCGTCTGCAGGCGCGCGTCCAGCGTGCCCACGGCCTCGTAGCCGAGGTCGAACAGGTCGGAATAGAAATAGGGCAGCTCGTCGTAGGGCGCGTCCTGCCCCGCCATGCCGCGGCCGGCGCGTTCGCCCATGGTGAGCGCGGCGTTCTCGTGCTCCACGCGCAGGTGCCGGCCCAGCGCGGCGGCCGGAAAGTTGGCCACGTCGCCGGCGGCGTAGATGTCCACATCCGACGTGCGCAGGTGGGCGTCGACCACGATGCCGTTGTCCACCGCCAGGCCCGCGTCCTGCGCCAGCTGCACGTTGGGCGTGATGCCCAGGCCGGCCACCACCACGTCCGCGGCCAGCGTGCTGCCGTCGGTCAGCTCCAGCGTGTTGCCGCGCGCGCCCTGCACCGACACGCCGGCGCGCACATCCACGCCCTTGTCGCGGTAGTAGGCGGTGACCGAGTCGGCCAGTGCCTTGGGGTAGGCGCGCGCGCCGATGGCGTCCTCGGGAAACAGCATGGTGACTTTGGCGCCGTTCAGCGTCAGCGCGGCGGCGATCTCGCTGCCGATGAAGCCGCCGCCGATCACCACGGCGCGGGCACCGGGTTTGACTAGCGCGCGCAAGCGGTGGTAGTCGTCCAGCGTGCGCAGATAGATGAAGTCGGGGCCGAAGGGCAGGGTGCGCGGCGCGCCGCCGGTGGCCAGCAGCAGCTTGCGGTAGTGCCAGCTGTCGCCCGCGTCGTCGCGCACGGTGTGCGCCGCGCGGTCGATGGCGACGGCGCGCCGCTGCAGCTGCACGGTGGCGCGGGCATCCTGGATCGGGCGCCAGATGTCGTCCTCCTTGCCGTCCTTCCACAGCGCCTTGGACAGCGGCGGACGGTCGTAGGGCGGATGCGCCTCGGCGCCCAGCAGGGCGATGCTGGCCTTCGCGTCGGCCTGGCGCAGCGCGACGGCGGCGGCCGCGCCGGCCATGCCGGCGCCGATGATGAGGTGGTCGAAGCGGTGTTCCATGGCGTGTCCCTCGCGATCGGTTGACAGACGATTGGATGCCACGCCGGGGCCGCGGCGTTCCCGCCGGCGGGGTGACCCTGCTGGCGGCACGGGATCAACGGCCGGGTCGGGCGCGCGGACGGCTGCCCGAGTTTTCAAGGCAAATCGGGCTGCGGCGCACGGCTGCCAAGCGCCGGGAGCTATCAAATCAGGATCAACCCAGGGTCACGGTCACCGGTGCGTGGTCGCTGGGCTTGGGCCATTTGCGTGGCGTGCGGTCGATGCTGCAGGCGCGCACCTCGCCCACCAGCGGCTGGCTGACCAGCACGTGGTCGATGCGCAGGCCGCGGTTCTTCTGGTAGCCCAGCATGCGGTAGTCCCACCACGAAAAGCTCTTGTCGGGCTGCTCGAACAGGCGAAACGAATCGACCAGGCCCAGCCCCAGCAGCGCCTGGAAGTGGCCGCGCTCCTCGTCGGTGTGCAAGATGGTGCCGGCCAGGCCCACCGGGTCGTAGCTGTCGCGGTCCTCGGGCACGATGTTGAAGTCGCCCACCAGCAGCAGGCGCGGGTGCGCGGCCAGTTCCTCGCGCAGATGGTCGCGCAGTGCGCGCAGCCAGCTCATCTTGTAGTCGAACTTGTCGCTGCCCGGCGCCTGGCCGTTGACGAAGTAGCCGTTGACCAGGCGCAGCGGCCCGCCCGGCGCTTCCAGCGTGGCGGCGATCAGGCGCGCGTTGTCGTCGGCAAAGCCGGCGATGTTGCGCGCCACGTCCGCCGCCAGCAAAGGCGCGCGCGTCAGCAGGGCCACGCCGTTGTAGGTTTTCTGGCCGAACACGGCGGCCTCGTAGCCGGCCGCGCGCAGCGCCTCGTGCGGAAACTTGTCGTCGCTGAGCTTGAGCTCCTGCAGCGCCAGCACGTCCACCGGGTTGACGGCCAGCCAGTCCAGCACGTGCTGCAGGCGGGCGGTGAGGGAGTTGACGTTCCAGGTGGCGATTTTCATTGGCAGTGGGGTTATTCAGGCCAGGGGCGATCGGCATAGCATGAGCCGCTGTGACTGCAGATGCTGACAAGTCAATTATGAGCACGCCGCGCGGGGCGGGTGCGGCGCCGCTGGACGTGGGCGGCGTGGCCGCGCGCGTGGCGCAGGTGCACGCCGAGTTGATGCGCCTGACGCGCAAGCGGCTGGACGAGCAGGGCATCGCGCTCAACCACAGCCAGGTGCAGGCGCTCAAGCGGCTGCGCGCCCATGGCTCGATGAGCGCCGGCGAGCTGGCGCGCGCCTTCGACTACGACAGTGGCGGCATGACGCGCCTGCTCGACCGCCTGGAAAGCCAGGGCCTGCTGCGGCGCCAGCCCGACCCTGATGACCGCCGCAGCCTGCGCATCCAGCCCACCGCCGCTGGTCTGGCGCTGGGCGAGCGCCTGGCCGCCATCGGCGAGGCGGTGCTGGCGCAGGCGCTGAGCCCGCTGTCGGCGCGCGAGCGCCAGGGCCTGCTGGACAGCCTGGAGCGCATGCTGGCGGCGCTGCGCCAGGCGCCTTGAAGGACGGCGGCAGCCGTGAAGAAAAGGACAGGGACATGACCGAAGCCACCGCAGCCGCTGCCGATGCACCGCCGCCGCCCGCCGTGCCCGTTCCGCCGCGCCGGCGCAAGCGCCGCGTGCTGCTGTGGGGCGTGCTGCTGCTGGTGGTGGTGGGGGCGCTGGCCTGGGGGCTTTGGTACCAGCTGGACGGCCGCTGGAGCGAGAGCACCGACGACGCCTACGTGGCCGGCAACGTGGTGCAGATCACCCCGCGCATCGCCGGCACGGTGATCCGCATCGGCGCCGACGACAACGACCTGGTGCGCCAGGGCCAGACCCTGGTCGAGTTGGACCGCGCCAACGCCGACGTGGCGCTGGAGCAGGCCGAGGCCAGCCTGGGCCAGGCGGTGCGCAAGGTCAGCGGCCTGTACGGCAGCCTGCGCGCGGCCGAGGCCGACGTGGGCACGCGCCAGGCCACGCTGCAGCAGACGCGCGCCGACCTGCAGCGGCGCCAGCAGCTGGCCGGCAGCGGCGCGGTGTCGCGCGAGGAGCTGGCGCACGCGCGCGACGCCCTGGCGCGTGCGCAGAGCGCGCTGACGGCGGCGCAGGCGCAGGCCGCCATCGCCCATGCGCAGGTCAGGGGCACCGACGTCGCCAGCCACCCCGACGTGCGCGCCGCCGCGGCCCGGCTGCGCCAGGCCTGGCTGGACGACCAGCACACCCGCCTGCCGGCGCCCGTCACCGGCTACGTGGCCAAGCGCACGGTGCAGCTCGGCCAGCACGTGCAGCCCGGCACGCCGCTGATGGCGGTGGTGCCGCTGGCCAGCGTCTGGGTGGACGCCAACTTCAAGGAAACCCAGCTCACCCACATGCGCATCGGCCAGCCGGTGACGCTGACGTCCGACCTGTATGGCGACGCCGTCACCTACCACGGCCGCGTGGCGGGCCTGGGCATCGGCTCGGGCAGCGCGTTTTCGCTGTTGCCGGCGCAAAACGCCACCGGCAACTGGATCAAGATCGTGCAGCGCCTGCCGGTGCGCATCACCCTGCAGGCCGACGAGCTGGCCGCGCACCCGCTGCGCATCGGCCTGTCGATGGAAGCCAGCGTGGACCTGCACCAGCAGTCGCTGCCCACCCTGGCCACCGAGCCGCCCAGCCAGCCGGCACTGAGCACCGACGTGTACGGCAGCGACCCGGCCGAGGCCGACCGCCTGATCGCCGCCATCATCGCGCGCAACGACGGCGCGGCGCCGGCGCACCCGGCGGCTTCGGCACGGCACTGAAGGGACGCGCCATGGCCAGCCTCGCGATCGCCGGCGCGCCGCCCGAGCGCTTTCGCCCGCCCAGCCTGCCGCTGGCCACGCTGGGTCTGTCGCTGGGCACCTTCATGCAGGTGCTGGACATGACGATCGCCAACGTGTCCCTGCCGACCATCGCGGGCAACCTGTCGGCCAGCGTCGACCAGTCGACCTGGGTCATCACCTCGTTCACGGTGTGCCAGGCCATCACGCTGCCGATGACCGGCTTTCTGGCGCGCCGCTTCGGCGAGGTGCGGCTGTTCATCAGCGCCGTGCTGCTGTTCTCGCTGTTTTCGCTGCTGTGCGGCTTTGCCACCAGCCTGGGCATGCTGGTGGTGTTTCGCGCGCTGCAGGGCGCGGTGTGCGGGCCGATGTACCCGATCACGCAAAGCCTGATGGTGGAGATCTACCCGCGCGACAAGCGCGGCGTGGCGCTGTCCATCATCTCGATGATCACGGTGGTGGCGCCCATCATCGGGCCGGTGCTGGGCGGCTGGATCACCGACAGCTATTCGTGGCGCTGGATCTTCTTCATCAACGTGCCGCTGGGCCTGCTGGCCAGCGCCCTGGTGTGGGCGCAGCTGCACGCGCGCGCCGAGGCGCCGGTGCGCGAGCGCATCGACTGGGTGGGCGTGGCCACCCTGGTGCTCGGCGTGGGCGCGCTGCAGATTCTGCTGGACAAGGGCAACGACCTGGACTGGTTCGAGTCCAGCACCATCGTGGTACTGGCCATCGTCGCCTCGGTGGCGCTGGCGGTGTGGGTCATCTGGGAGCTGACCGACGACCAGCCCCTGGTCGACCTGCGCCTGTTTCGGCACCGCAATTTCGCCGCCGGCACGCTGGCGCTGGTGCTGGGTTTTTCGGTCGTGTTCTCGGTCGCGCTGATGCTGCCGCAGTGGCTGCAGCACGTGCTGGGCTACACGCCGCTGTGGTCGGGCCTGGCGGCGGCGCCGGTGGGCGTGGTGCCGATCCTGACGGCCTACACCGTCGGCCGGTACGCCCACCGCGTCGACCTGCGCTGGCTGGCCGCCATCGCCTTTGCCGTCATGGGCACGGTGTGCCTGCGCTTCGGCAGCTTCGACACCCAGGTCAGCTTTGCCGTGGTGGCGCTGACCGAGCTGATGATGGGCGCCGGCATCGCCATCTTCTTTCTGCCGGTGCTGACCATCCTGCTGTCCCCGCTGGAAGGGCCGGCGATCGCCGAGGGCTCGGGCTCGGCCACCTTCATGCGCACCGTGGGCGCCAGCTTCACCGTCTCCATCGTCACCTACCTGTGGGTGCGCGGCGCGGCGATCCAGCACGCGGTGTTGGCCGAGCACATCAACCCCTTCGACGCCCAGGTGCGCGCCGGCATGGCGGCGGCCGGCGGCGCCGGGCGCTACCTGGGCACGGTCAACGAGATCATCACCCAGCAGGCGCTGCAGATCTCGTTCAACCAGGTCATGAACGGGCTGGGGCTGATGTGCTTTCTGCTGATCGGCGTGGTATGGCTGGCGCGGCCGCCCTTCGTGCATGGCGGCAAACCGGGTGGCGATCAGCCCCCGCCGGTGGTGGACGCCGGGTAGCTCACCGTGCCGTCGGCCTGCACCCGCGCGCCGGGGTTGAGCGTGGCGTCGACCACATGGCCGTCCATGATGTGGCGCACCGTCTCGCCCGCGGCCAGCAGGTGGTCGGCAATGATGCGGCGGTGGCAGCGCCACCACACGGCCTCGGCGCACATCACGGCGCAGCGCTCGCGCTGGCCCTTGTCGCGCAACTCCTGCAGCGCGGCGCGAAACGGCGGCTGCAGCGCCCAGTCGGCATAGTTGTGAAAGCTGGCGTTGTCCCAAAAGCCGTTGACCTCGGGCGCCACCGCGCGCTGGCGGCCGCGCCGCCCGCCCAGATCCGCCATGGCCTCGTAGGCGATGCCCTGCGTGGCCAGCGCCTGCGGCAGCGTGCCTTCGTTGAACTGCGGGTTGCTGCGCGAGCGGCGGATGGTGCGCACGTCGATCAGGCGCGTCACGCCGGCGGCGTGCAGGCGCGCGGCCAGTTCGTCCACGCTCAGGGTGGAATGGCCGATGGTGAAGTAGGGCAGGCGCTGGGCCATGGCCTCAGCCTTTCACTCCTCGATGCGCCGCAGCGCCCGGCCCTTGTGCACCGCCAGGTGCTCGGTCTTGTCGCTCTTGATCTCGTACTGCGGGTCGGCCGCGCTCGCGTGGTGGGTGTAGCCCTTCCAGTCGAAGTCCTGGTGGTGTACGGCGACGATGTGGCCGCTGACCCGCCCGGCCTCCGAATTCCAGCTCACGTGCTCGCCCACCTTGAATGCTGCATTCATGACATGTGGCCCTTTCATGGATTGTGAATGGGGCCATTGTGAGAGCAGGATGTATTTCGAGTTTTGCGCGTTTCGCGAAAACCATGGTCATGGCACAAGGGGCATTCTCTTGGTCAACCAAAGCGCCTTTAGGCGCCACGCATGGTGGGAGGCCTTCGGGCCTACCGCCATGCGTTCCGGCCAGAGCGCATTTCCCAATCGTCTAGACTATCTGGCTGGCGTGGGCGATGGGCATGCGGGTTCCGGCCAGAGCGCATTTCCCAATCGTCTAGACTCGACCATTTGCGGGCTGGCGATGCCGGTCTGTTCCGGCCAGAGCGCATTTCCCAATCGTCTAGACTCTCGCAGGTGGCAATCGGCCGGTTGCCGCTGTTCCGGCCAGAGCGCATTTCCCAATCGTCTAGACTCAATACCAGCGACAACAGCTACCCACTTTAGTTCCGGCCAGAGCGCATTTCCCAATCGTCTAGACTCGACGCCCTGATTACTTGCATCACCGCGTGGTTCCGGCCAGAGCGCATTTCCCAATCGTCTAGACTGCCGTGGAATTTCAGCTTGAGCTGCAAGAGGTTCCGGCCAGAGCGCATTTCCCAATCGTCTAGACTCGATGCCATCGTCGGCAGCTTCGGCGTGTGGTTCCGGCCAGAGCGCATTTCCCAATCGTCTAGACTGAGGCGCTGGCGCACCAGATTCGCACCGCCGGTTCCGGCCAGAGCGCATTTCCCAATCGTCTAGACTAACCCTCGGTGCCTGTCTCTTGGCCTTCGCGTTCCGGCCAGAGCGCATTTCCCAATCGTCTAGACTGAAGCACGGCACCATGGACGGCCTGTCCATGTTCCGGCCAGAGCGCATTTCCCAATCGTCTAGACTGGCGGCCATGAACATCTTGCTGATCACGTCGTTCCGGCCAGAGCGCATTTCCCAATCGTCTAGACTCGCCCAGCTTGACTGGGCTGTGGCGAAGTGGTTCCGGCCAGAGCGCATTTCCCAATCGTCTAGACTCGCCGCCACGACGATACCGATCGCCCGCCAGTTCCGGCCAGAGCGCATTTCCCAATCGTCTAGACTCGGGCCAGCTCGCGCAGGGACATGCCGCGAGTTCCGGCCAGAGCGCATTTCCCAATCGTCTAGACTAGTGCGCTTCACGATCGGTGTGGCGCGCTAGTTCCGGCCAGAGCGCATTTCCCAATCGTCTAGACTCATCAACGTCGCCATAAATCTCGTGAAGTCGTTCCGGCCAGAGCGCATTTCCCAATCGTCTAGACTGATCACCAGCGGCTTCGTAATCCCGCCCGGGTTCCGGCCAGAGCGCATTTCCCAATCGTCTAGACTCGGACAGCGACAACCCTCTGATTTTTCAGAGGGTTTTTCGCTTTTGATGCTTGCGAAAGCATGTATCGGAGTCAGAAAAGGTCGAACTGATCGGGCGTTTTGTTGGCCGGTTGCCGTGCCTGCCCGTGGAAGCTGATGATGCGCTCGTACTGCTTGTCGGTGAACTGCAGGATATTGACTTTGCCGCCTTGGGGCAAGGCTTCTTCCACGCGCTTGCAGTACGTGTCCACCTGAACGGGGCTGGTACACATGCGCATATACACGCTGAACTGGCTCATCTCGAAGCCGAGGTCGAGCAGGGCATTGCGAAATTCCGTGGCGGCCTTGCGCTCGGCCTTGAGCACCACGGGCAGGTCGAACATGACCACCATCCACATCAGGCGGTAGCCCGTGAGCATGGAGACACCTCACGCGTCATCATTCATCCTGCAGTGAGTTCGCCAGGGCCAGCGGTAGGCCCGGTAGCGGCAGGTCGGGTTTGTCGCGATCACCCAGATAGATCTGAGCAATGGAGGTAGCGAGTTTCTGGACGCAGACCGTAACCGGCGTGGCTCCGATGTCGCTTTGCATGTCGTCGTACAGGGTGCGCACCAGGGCGCGCTTGGCTTCGGGCGTGACTTCGCGTTCTTCGTTGCGCCACAGTTGCCAGACCTTCAGATCAATGATGGGGCGAAAGGGCTCCATCAGATCGTCCACCAGCCGCATGGCGTTGTTGTCGTGGCTGTGGTGCAGGCCGATGCCAGGATGCAGGCCGGCGGCAATCACGGCGCGGGCGGTGGCCGCACGCAGCACCGTGTAGCCGTAGTTCAGCAGCGCGTTGCGTCCACCGCCGTTCTGGTCGCGCCGGAAGTCATCGCCGAACAGCAAGCTCCAGTAGCGACGTGCGCCCTGAGCCTCCATGTTGTCCGGGTCGCCACTTTTGACCTTGCGCGCCAGGGCCAGCAACGGCGCAGTGACCGCGCCCGTGGCCTCCAGCGCCGCCGCCTGCTGCTCCAGCTTGGACCTCACCACGGCGGCCCACAGGCGTTTGTGGATCGGCTGACTGGCCGCGATCTGTGCTTCGATGCGCCTTGACTGCTCGAAATTGCCTTCAATCGGCAGCAGCATGCCCACGGCGTTGTGGTTGGCCGCGCACAGTACGAAGGGCGCGCCGCGTTCGGCCAGCGCTACCAGGAGGTTGTTGGTGTAGGAAAGGCCGTGCGCGCTGGCGATCACCGCCGCGATGTCGTCCAGCGGCACCTGCCCCAGTTCCTTGCGCTCGCCTTCGGTGTCTTGCACCACCATGAAGCCGCGGTGCATAAACAGGTGGCGCCGATCGTCGGCCACTTCCACGATGCGGCCGAGCATGATCCTTACTCCTCGAACCCCGGGTCACGCAGTTCGCCGATCGGGGAGATCGTAACGCGGCGGGCTCGCAGTTTCGACAAGGCAGTTGCGGATTGGTCTTGAAGTTGTATTAGGCCGGCGTCTTTCGCACTCATCCGGTCTGCATGGTTGGCCTCTGTTACTCCGACAAGAGTGATCTGATTTCTACCTGCGCGCATCTTGACTACTCGGAAAACAATACGGCAACCATTTTTCTCGACAGCAACACTGTCGCCAGCGACCAGTCGCATGATTAGGGGCGCTCCGTTTTGCCCGCGCATCGGATGACGCAACTGAGTCGGACCCTTGGTACTGCAAATCCGGTACGCGTCGAAGGTTGGTATGACGTTGCCTTCCCATTTCCCTTTGTCGGTCCGTGTGATCTCGATGCAGTAATTGCTGCCACCGACATAACCCTTGTATGGCAGGGGTTGCCCGTTTTCGTTAGCCAGGTGGCGACTGTCTGCTCGTGGCGGTCCCGAGATGGCGATCATGGGAGCGTCTGCAGCACGCTCATTGGGATTGTTTCCGCCTATGCCGCGTGTTCGCCACCTACCCTGTGGGTCCAGGTGTGGTGGCCGGTAAGTAGTTTCATCGGCAAATCCAGCTTCATGTCCATGGTCCGGCTTGTGGCTCACCCAAATATTGCCGATCGCACGCGCGACGTGTTCCCGGTAGCTTTCCCACGGTAGCGGCATGTTTTCGACCAACCGATCGAGTTGTCGTTCGCGCGCGCTGGCGCTGGCTTGCGCGAAGCGCTGCAGCAAGCCTTGGTCGGTGACCGCGATCACGCAAGCATCCACGGCGTGGTGACGGTGGTCGTTGCGGTTCTTTTCTCCGCTCAAACCCAGGATGTCATTCAGGCCGAACTTGGCGCGCAGCATGGCGGTCATCTGGCCGGGAATCACGCGCGTGGCTTGCGGGCAAATCAGGCTGAGGTACTCGCGCGCCACGCGACTCAGGTGGCGCGTGTCGTTGAGGGCGCGAGCCAGAAAATCCTGATCTTCGCGTAGCCATTTCTGGTGGCCGTCTTCAGCAAAGCGGTAGCGCTTGTTGCGCGGCATGTGCTCCGCGCGCGCCAGGATGGCGTCGTAGTTCCAACCCTGCTGCTCGAAGTCCGCGCGTGCCTCAAACGGCGTGCGATTGCCCTTGACCCGATTGGCGCGGCGCATGGCCACGGTCTTGTTGTTCAGGCTGTCGTCCAGCGTGACGGAAAACGGCAGGATGTGCTCGATTTCCACCTCGTCGGACAGCACCATGGCGGCGCTGATCTGCACGCCGGAGTAGGGGCAGCGGCGGTCGGCAATGTCACGACTCAATTCTTCCCAGAGGATGAGCTTCTGGATGTCGGTGTGGCGCACCCGTTCGGGCGCGATGTGCAAGATGGCGGCGGCATCGGCGCGCAGGCGGTCGTTGCGCTTTTGATTGTCGGCCTGCCGCTGATGCTCTTCCTTCCGCTGCTCCTGGCTTTGCTTGAGGTCTCGTGCCACTTCGACAATGACTTCGCTCGGGTGGCCGTAGCGTTTGATCAGCCCGTTGACTACGGTACGAGTTTGGTTGAGGCCGATGTGGACCGTGGGATTGGAGATCTTGCCGAATCGCTTTTCTGGTGGGTCGTTCAGGTCACCACTGCCGAAACCGACGTGGCGCTCCAGGTATTCCCCGTAGTAGGGCAGTTGCGGCAGGATTTCTCCGGTGGTTGCCGCATGGCTGATGTGGCTGTGGTGATCGAAACCTGCCAGTAGAACAGCCTTGTCGTAGGTGATCACGTCGCTCTGGAGCGCGGGCAGGATGCGCACGAGTGCCTGTGCGCTGAGACTGCCATAACCCTCGGGCAGGCTGGCGTTGGCTATGGTTTGCGCGTGCGCTTCGTCCAGCTTGAATTCGGTTTGCAGCCAATCCACGAGCGCCGCTTCGCTTTCCTCAGTGAGGAGACGCATGACGATGGCGTCCTGCCGTTCGGCGCGGAAGTCGAACCATGCAGGGCCGAAAAAATCCTTCTTGCCGAGCAAAGCACTGGTGGCGTTGCCCTTGAGCTCCTGGCGTTTGGCGTCGTCCAGGTTGAATTGCGTGTCGCCCGGGAGTTTGAGCAAGGCGACGATTTGCTTGAAGCTGCGCTTGCCGTTGCGTTCCAGCGCGTCGACCACGGCGTCGCGTTGCACCCGCGTCAGCGGTGTGTCGGCCAAGTTCGCGCCAAGGATGCGTAGGTGGTTTACTTCCTGGTAGATGCGAAAACGCTGTTGGCTAGGTAGGGCCAGCGGCGCGCGCTCCTGATCGGGGAGCAGGGTGCAGCGCCCCGGCTTGACGGGTTTGAGCGGGCGCTGGTGCAGCAGGCAATCCTTGAGAGCGCTGCGCGCGGCCTCGTTGAATTGAGCGGTGTTGAATCGCGTCTGGCTCGCCCACAAGGCGTCGAACTCGGCCTCGATCATCGCGCGATCGATGTACAGGTCGTAACTCTTGTCGATGCGGGTCTTGCCGTCTTCCTTCTCGACGCGGCGCTCGCGGTAGCGGGCGCGCACGCCGCTCCCGTCTTTCATGCGCCGCCAGAGCAACTCGCCCACCGTGCGTGCCTTTCCATCGGCGCCGCTGGCTTCGAGTTGCTGGCGCAGCGCGCCGATGGCGGTCTTCAGTGCACCGCTGTCGTTGTCTTTCTTGTCGGTCTTGCGGTTGCTTTTGAAGCCACGGCGCTGGTTGATGTGAAACAGCGCGCGAGCGAATTCGGCTGGGGTGAGTTGGGCGTCCAACCCCTTGGCGCGCAGTTCGTAGGGATTGAGCCGTTCCAGTGCCCTGCGTTCGGCGGGTTCTGCGGGAAAGAAGCCGTGATGGAGCAGTGTGGCCATCATCCGGTTCTTGCGTTTGAGCAGGCGGTCGCGGCGCCTTCGCATGGCGCGGGCCATGCGTCGGGTGACGGCCAGCGACGAGCCATCCTTGGGGTTGCGTCCGTCGCTGAAAATGCGCACGCCCGCCTTGATGACGGCGACGGGCTCCTCCTCCTTCAGTCTCACCATCGACCAACCCAGCGAAGTGCTGCCCAAATCCAGTGCCAGCCGATAACGCATCGTTCCCATGAATCCCTCCAGGCAAAATCGAAGTCTGACTGGTTTGTAACACGTTGTGCTATGATGACTCGCACTACACGATTGGGAAATGCGCTCTGGACGCTAACAAGCTGAAAGATGCACCAAATGGAAAGGCCGCTACATGCGGCCTTTCGTCTTTTCGCGGCAGCTTCTCGTCTGGGCGGGTCCGCCGGTCACCAAGTCAACGGCTTGCGTTGCAAGCTTCCCGTGCGACACGCTCCTGCCGCTGCCGCGCCAAACCCCATTGTCGGTTGCAGCCAACAAAACGTCTCGTGCAGCGATTGAGAATGCTACAAAACAATACATTGGTAATAAGATTGCGGAGCGAATCTTGGCCGACGATTTCCGGTTCGGTGGCTTCGCGAGACGAGAGGTCGAAGATGAGACATGCACTGCGGATGCTGGCCTGCGGCGCCTCGCTGCTGATGGCCGTGACGGCGGCCGTGGCCCAGTCGGCGGCCTGGCCCAGCAAGCCGCTGACCCTGGTCGTGCCCTTTCCGGCGGGCGGCACCAGCGACGTCATGGGCCGCCTGGTGGCGACCGAGCTGGAAAAGGCGCTGGGCCAGCCCATCAAGGTCGAGAACATCGGCGGCGGCGGCGGGGTGAAGGGCACGCTGGAGGCGCTCAAGCGGCCGGCCGACGGCTACACGCTGATCCAGTCGGGCATCGGCCAGAACGCGGTGGCGCACGCGCTGGATGCCAACGTGGGCTACGACTCGTCGCGCGACTTCATCCACCTCACGCAGGTGCACGAAGGGGCGAACGTGCTGGTCGTCAAGCCCGACAGCCCCTACCAGAGCGTGAAGGAACTGGTGGCGGCCGCCAAGACCGGCCCCGGCGTCACCTACGGCTACACGCCGGCGGCCTCGGGCCATATGGCGATGGAGCTGATGATCCAGATGCAGCGCACCTGCTTTGCGATTGGCAAGGGCGAGAACCTGTGCACTGGCGGCAAGTTCAAGGGCGTGTCGTTCAGCGGCGGCAAGCCCTTGCTGGACGCGGCCCTCAAGGGCGGCGTCGACGCCATCTTCATCAACGTCGATGCGGCGCATCGGCTGATCAAGGACGGCAAGCTCAAGGCGCTGGCCGTCAGCAGCAAGGGCCGCAGCAACCTGCTGCCCGACGTGCCGACCATGTCCGAGGCCGGCTACCTCGGCTTCGAGGCCGTGTCCTGGTCCGGCATCTCGGTGGCCAAGGGCACGCCGCCGGCCGTCGTGGCGCGGCTGGAGACCGAGCTGGCCAAGGTGATGGCCAGCGCGCCGGTCAAGAAGTACATGGAGCCCAACGGCTTCACGATTCCGGCTCAGGGCTCCAGCGTGTATTCGATCTACGTCTCGAAAGAAACCGACCGCTGGACGCGGCTGGTCCGCATCGCGGGCATCAAGCTTTGAGGCGTGCCTGACGGTCAGCGCGCGGCGCCGTAGGCCTCGCGCAGCTCGCGCTTGAGCACCTTGCCGATGGCGCTGCGCGGCAGCTCGGCCACCAGGCGCAGGTCGGCCAGGCGCTGGGTCTTGCCCACGCGCTGGTTGGCCCAGTCCTTCAGCTCGGCGGCCGTCGCGTCGGCGCCGGCATTGGCGACGACATAGGCCACCGGCGTTTCGCCCCACTGCGCGCTGGGCACGCCGACCACCGCCACGTCGTGCACGGCGGGGTGCTGGCGCAGCAGCGCTTCCAGGTCGCTGGGGTAGATGTTGAAGCCGCCGCTGATGATCATGTCCTTGCGGCGGTCGATCAGGGTCAGAAAGCCGTCGGCGTCGAAGCGCCCGACGTCGCCGGTGCGGATGAAGCGCTTGCCCGTGGCGTCGAACCACTCGGCCTCGCGCGTCTTCTCGGGCTGGCCGTGATAGCCGGTCATCATGCCGGCCGAGTGGCCCACCACCTCGCCCGCCTCGCCAGCCGGCAGCTCGTGCCCGGCCTCGTCGATCAGGCGGATGTCGCTGCCCACGGCCGGCTGGCCCACGGTGTGCAGCTTGTCGGGGTGCCGGTGGGCGTCGAGGATGCAGGTGCCGCCGCCCTCGGTCATGCCGTAGAACTCGGTCAGGCCGCCCGGCCAGCGCGCCAGCACGTCGGCCTTCAGTTCGGCGCGAAACGGCGCGCTGGTGCAGAACTTGTTGCGAAAGGCGCTCAGGTCGAACTGCCCGAACTGCGGCAGCGCCATGATGCGCTGGTATTGCACCGGCACCAGCATGGTGTGCGTGACGTGATATTGCTCGGCCAGCTGCAGGTAGTGCAGGGCGTCGAATTTGGGCATCAGCACTGCGCAGCCGCCGTAGGCCAGCGTGGGCACGAACACCACCAGCGTGGTGTTGGAGTACAGCGGTGTGGCCAGCAGCGTGGTGCCGTGCGGGCCGTAGTCGTAGGTGGCGCCGCGGCGGATGTGCGCCCAGCGCATGCCGTGCGACTGCACGATGCCCTTGGGCGTGCCGGTGGTGCCGCTGGAATAGATGATGTTGAAGGGCGTCTCGGGCGTGATGGCCACGGGCTGCGGGCGCGTGCCGGCGGGCGCCAGCCAGTCGTCAAAGGCCCGGCCGGCGGCGGCGCCGTCCAACGCGATGCGCGGTAGCGCCGGCTCGGGCGCGGGCAGGCGCGGCGCGGCCTCGGTGTCGACGAACAGGAGGCGCGCACCGGCGTCGCGCAGCATCGAGGCCAGGGCCTCGGCGGTGGCCGAAGGCGCCAGCGGCGCCATCGCCACGCCGGCACGCAGCGCGCCCATGAACAGCGCGGCGTAGCGCACCGAAGGGCTGGCGCAGACGGCGATGCACTGGCCGGGCTGCACGCCATCGCGTTGCAATGTGGCGGCGATGCGGTCCATCAGCGTGTCGAGCACGGCGTAGCTGAGGGTTTCGTCCCCGCAGCGCAGGGCGGGGTGGCCGGGGCGCAGGCGTGCGTGCTCGGCGATCAGCTCGGGCAGGGTGCGGAAGGCGGGGTCGGAGGCGGTCATGGCTCGGTCGGCCGGTCGGGGCGTTCAGGTGATGATGCGGCCGCGCGCCGCCAGGTGACGAAGGCGCCGCGCAGCCCGGTGCTGGAGGCGAATGGCTCGCGTGCCAGCTCGCGCCAGTCGGCGCCGATGGCCGGTGCGAAGGCGTCGCCGGCGATGTCGGCGTCGATCTCGGTCACCACCAGCTCGTCGGCCAGCGGGAGCGCCTGGGCGTAGATCTGCGCGCCGCCGATGATCCAGACATGTGCCGAGTTCTCGCAAAGTTGTAGCGCTTCGCGCAGACTGGACACCGGCTCAAAGCCTGTTTCATTCAAATCGGCCTGGCGCGTGAGGACGATGTTGCGCCGCCCGGGCAGGGGGCGAAAGCGCGGCGGGATCGAGTCCCAGGTCTTGCGCCCCATGATGACCGGGTGGCCCTGCGTGACGCGCTTGAAGTGCGCCAGGTCTTCGGGCAGGTGCCAGGGCATCACGCCGCCGCGGCCGATGACGCCGCCGCGCGCCTGCGCCCAGATCAGGCCGATGCGCGGGTGCGTCATGTGACCAGCTTGTGCGCCGCGGCGACGATGTGCGCGGCGCTGACGCGCGCCTCGGCCTCCAGCGTGGGCGCGTAGCCGACCGGGATGCGCGGCGCGCCCAGTCTGGCCACGCGCGCGCCGGTTTCCTCGGCCACCGTGGCGGCGATCTCGGCGCCGAAGCCGGCGGCGCGGATCGCCTCGTGCACCACCAGCAGGCGGCCGGTCTTGGCCACGCTGGCCAGCACCGCCGCCTTGTCCCAGGGCCAGATGGTGCGCAGGTCGATCAGCTCGACCTGCACGCCTTGCGCCGCCAGCTGCTCGGCCGCCTGCTCGCAGGCCTGCAGCTGGCGCGACCACGAGACGATCGTCACGTCACGCCCTGCGCGCGCGATGCGCGCCTGGCCCAGCGGCACCACTTCACCCGGCACCACGTCGCCCGGCACGCCCCACAGCTCCTTGTGTTCCATGTAGACCACCGGGTCGCCCGAGGCCAGCGCGGCCAGCAGCAGGCCGTGGTTGTCGGCCGGCGTGGCGGGCGCGACGACGACCAGGCCGGGGATGTGGGCGAACCAGGCCTCCAGCGACTGGCTGTGCTGCGCCGCCGACGCCGACCAGATGCCGATCGGCATGCGCAGCACCATCGGCACGCGGCCCTGGCCGCCGAACATGTAGCGGTTCTTGGCGGCCTGGTTGACCACCTCGTCGATGGCGCACAGGGCGAAATCCACCACGCGCAGCTCGACCACCGGCGTGCAGCCGGCCAGCGCCATGCCGACGGCGGCGCCGACGATGGTGGCCTCCGAGATCGGCGTGTCGATGATGCGATCCGGCCCGAAGCGCTGCACCAGGGGCGCGCCCTCGGCGTCGCGGTACTGGCCGAACACGCCGCCGCGACCCAGGTCTTCGCCCAGGGCGATGACGTGGGGGTTCTTGTCCATCGTTTGCGCCAGCGCGAGTGCCGCGGCCTGCGCATAAGTCATCTGCACGGCGCTCATGCCCACACTCCTTCGCCCACGTTCTGGATGTCGGTGTAGGCCGCGCTCTTGTCCGGCAAGGGCGCGGCCGTGGCGGTGGCCACGGCGGCGTCGATCTCGGCTTGGGCCGCGCGCTCGATCTGTTCGACCTGCGCGACGTGGCCTTGTTCGACTAGGCGCGCGCGCGTGCGCGCCAAGCCGTCGCGGGCCAGGGCGGCGGCCACGGCCTCGGGGTCGCGGTACAGGCCTGGATCGACCGACACGTGGCCCTTGTGCCGGTCGGTCAGCGCGTGCAGCAGACGCGGACCGTGGCCGGCGCGGATGTCGGCAATCAGCGCGCCGGCGGCCTCGCTCACGGCCTGCACGTCGGTGCCGTCGACCTGCACGGCCGCGATGCCCATGGCGGCGGCGCGCGCGCTGGCGCCGGGGCCGGCCGTCATGGCGGCGCTTTCGGTGGTGGCCGAGATGCGGTTGTCCTCGCACACGAAGAGCACCGGCAGCTGGTACACCACGGCCCAGTTCAGCGCCTCCATGAAGGGGCCGCGGTTGATGGCGCCGTCGCCGAAGAAGCACACCGCGATGGCGTCCTGGCCGCGAATCTTCAGCCCCTGCGCCGCGCCCACGGCGATCGGCAGGCCGGCCGCCACCACGCCGTTGGCGCCCAGCATGCCGACGGAAAAGTCGGCGATGTGCATCGAGCCGCCCTTGCCGCCGTTGTAGCCGCTGGCGCGGCCGAACAGTTCGCACATCATCCGGGTCGGGTCGGCCCCCTTGGCCAGCGTGTGGCCGTGGCCGCGGTGGGTGCTGGTCAGCAGGTCGGCGGGCGTCAGGTGCGCGCACACGCCGGCGGCCACGGCCTCTTGCCCGGTGGACAGGTGCAGCGGGCCGCGCACCAATGCCGGCTTGTCGGACGCGGCATGGCCCCAGGCCGCCACGCCGCCCTGGCTGGCGACTTCGGCCGCGTCCTCGAAGGCGCGGATGCGCACCATGGTGCGGTACAGGGAAAGCAGGTCAGTCATTCGGTTGCTTCAAAGTTGATAGCTGCCCGCGCTTGTTGCGCAAGCGCTGCAGGCCGATTGGATCAAAATTCACACCGCCACCGGCGCCTTGATGGCCGGGTGGTGCTGATAGTCCCGCACCTCGAAATCCTCGTACTCGTAGTCGAAGATCGAGGGCGGACGGCGCTTGATGTGCAGCTGCGGCGGGGGGTAGGGCGCACGACTCAGCTGCTCGCGCACCTGCGCCTCGTGGTTGCTGTAGATGTGGCAGTCGCCGCCGGTCCAGATGAAGTCGCCCACCTGCAGGTCGCACTGCTGCGCCAGCATGTGCGTCAACAGCGCGTAGCTGGCGATGTTGAAGGGCACGCCCAGAAAGATATCGGCGCTGCGCTGGTAGAGCTGGCAGCTCAGCTTGCCATCGGCGACGTAGAACTGGAAGAACGCGTGGCAGGGCATCAGCGCCATCCGATCCAGCTCGGCCACGTTCCAGGCGCTCACGATGATGCGGCGCGAGTCGGGGTTGCTCTTGAGCTGCTGCACCACCTGCGCGATCTGGTCGATGTGGCCGCCGTCGGGCGTCGGCCAACTGCGCCACTGCACGCCGTACACGGGGCCCAAGTCGCCGTCGGGCTTGGCCCACTCGTCCCAGATCGTCACGCCGCGCTCCTGCAGCCAGCGCGCGTTGCCGTCGCCGCGCAGAAACCACAGCAGCTCGTAAATGATGCTTTTCAGGTGCACCTTCTTGGTGGTCACCAGCGGAAAGCCCTGCGACAGGTCGAAGCGCATCTGGTGGCCGAACACGCTTTTGGTGCCGGTGCCCGTGCGGTCGGCCTTGAACACGCCGTGCGCCTGCACGTGGCGCATCAGGTCTTCGTAGGGGTGGGGGAGGGAGGTTGCTGTCATGACGGGTACTGTGCCTGAACTGCCGGGGCGCTCGGCCATTCACTCGGCCGGCGCCGGCTCGACGGCCCGCCGCAGCCACTCGGGCAGCGGCGCGGACTTGTGCGCCGCCATGTCGACCCACACGATGGTGGCGCCGCCGCTGGCGTACACGGTGCCGGGGTCGTCGGTGCGCTCCATCGTGGCCCAGGTGTCGAAGGAGCTGCGGCCGGGGTTGCTGGCGAAGGTCTTGATGCGCACCTCGCCGGGATATTCGAACTGGCGGATGAAGTTGCAGAAGGCGTTGACGATGACGATGGCCTCGCCGCCCGGCCGCGGCGCCAGGCCCATGGCGTTGACCCATTCGATGCGCGCCGTCTCCATGTAGCGGAAGTAGACCGTGTTGTTGATGTGGCCCATGGCGTCCATGTCGCCCCAGCGGATGGGGATGAGCATCTCGTGGACGAGCTTTTTCTGTTCGGGAAGGTCGATCTTCATCAGGGTTTGTTGTTGGACGATGCTATTGAAATGATTGCTGTCGGCGCTTGCTGGACGGGCGCTGGCGCCCCATCAGACCGCAAAACCGTCGTCGGCGCTGATGATGGCGCCGTTGACGAAGTGGCTCTCGTCGGAGGCCAGCATCATCAACACCGCGTCCAGGTCGGCGGGCGTGCCCACGCGGCGGCGCGGCAGCATGCCGATCAGCTTGCGGCCGGCCTCGGTCTGCCAGTGGTGGCGGTTCAGCTCGGTGTCGATGTAGCCGGGGCAGATGGCGTTGACGTTGATGCCGTGGCGCCCCCATTCCAGCGCCATGGCCTTGGTCATCTGGATCACCGCCGCCTTGCTCATGCAGTACACGCCGATCTTGGGCAGCACCTTCAGCCCGGCCATGCTGGCGATGTTGATGATGCGCCCGCCGGTGAAGCTGCCCGGCGCCGCGCCCTGGGCGCGTGCCAGCATGCGCTTGCCCACCTCCTGCGCGACGAAGAAGGCGCCGCGCACGTTGGTGTGGAAGACGTGGTCGTAGTCGTCCTCGCTCACGTCCTGCAGGCGCTGGGTGGTGGACACGCCCGAGTTGTTGACCAGGATGTCGATCGAGCCCATCTCGGTCTCGGCATGCGCCACGGCGGCCTTGATGGACTGCACGTCGGTCACGTCGCACTCCACGACGTGGGCGTCGCCGCCGTCGCCCTCGATGCGCGCGCGCAGGTTCTTGAGCTGGTCCAGCCGCCGGCTGGCCAGCACCACGCCGGCGCCGGCGCGCGCCAGGGTGCGGGCGAACTGCGCGCCCAGCCCGCTGGAGGCGCCGGTGACGAGGGCCACGCGGCCCGACAGATCGATGTGATAGCTCATGAGCCTGGCTCCCAAACCGGGGCGTTCGAGGCGCCCGCGGCGATGCATAGAATCGATGGATGGGCCGGCGCGCGCTGGGCGCTTCGGCTGGCCCCCGGGTTTCCATTATTTCAAACGCGAGTCTTCCATGCCCATGACCCCTGAGGAAATCATCCAGAAGTTCGGCCCCCGCGAGTCCATGGAGTACGACGTGGTCATCGTCGGCGCCGGGCCGGCCGGTCTGTCCGCTGCCATCCGCATCAAGCAACGCGCGGCCGAAAAGGGCCAGGACGTGTCGGTGGTGGTGCTCGAAAAGGGCTCCGAGCCCGGCGCCCACATCCTGTCGGGCGCCGTGATCGACCCCAAGGCCTTGACCGAGCTGATCCCCGACTGGAAGGAAAAGGGCGCGCCCCTGAACCAGCCGGTGACCGAGGACGCCTACGTCTTTTTGAACGAGACCGGCGGCACGCGCGTGCCCAACATGTTCCTGCCGCCTTTTGCCAACAACCACGGCAACTACATCGCCAGCCTGGGCAAGGTGGTGCGCTGGCTGGCCGCGCAGGCCGAGGAACTGGGCGTGGAGATCTTCCCCGGCTTTCCGGCCGCCGAGGTGCTCTACAGCGAGGACGGCAGCGTCAAGGGCGTGGCCACCGGCAACATGGGCATCGGCAAGGACGGCGAGCCGACCGACCACTTCCAGCTGGGCATGGAGCTGCACGGCAAGTACACGATTTTTGCCGAGGGCTCGCGCGGCAGCCTGGGCAAGCAGCTGATCGCGCGCTACAAGCTCGACGAGCACAGCGACCCGCAAAGCTACGCCATCGGCATCAAGGAAATCTGGGAAATCGACCCCAGCCGCCACACCCCCGGCTTCGTGATGCACACCGCCGGCTGGCCGATGGACGAGATGACCTACGGCGGCGCCTTCATGTACCACGCCGAGGACAACAAGATCTATTGCGGCTACGTGATCGGCCTGAACTACAGCAACCCGTACCTCAGTCCGTTCGAGGAATTCCAGCGCTGGAAGACGCATCCGCGCATCAAGTGGTACTTCACCGACAACGCCGGCAAGGTCAACGCCAAGCGCCTGTCCTACGGCGCGCGCGCCATCACCGCCGGCGGCGTGCTGGCGCTGCCCAAGACGGTGTTTCCGGGCGGCGCGCTGGTGGGCTGCGACGCCGGCTACCTCAACGTCGGCCGCATCAAGGGCAGCCATGCGGCGATGAAGACCGGCGCGCTGGCCGGCGAGGCCGCGGTGGATGCCGTGCTGGCCGGCCGCCAGGGCGACGAGCTGACGGCCTACCCCGAGGCCTTCGAGGCCAGCTGGCTGGCGCGCGAGCTGAACAAGGACCGCAACTTCAAGAACTGGTTCAAGAAGGGCCTGACGGTGGGCACCGTGATGAACGGCTTCGAGCAGTACGCGCTGCGCGGCCACATGCCCTGGACGGTGCATCGCAAGCAGCCCGATCACGTGCAGCTGAGGCCCGCCAGCCAGTTCAAGCCCATCGACTACCCCAAGCCCGACGGCCAGCTGACCTTCGATCGCCTCTCCAGCGTGTTCATCAGCAACACCAACCACGAGGAAAACCAGCCGGCGCACCTGACGCTGAAGGACGCCACGGTGCCGGTGCGCATCAACCTGCCGCAGTACGCCGGCCCCGAGGGGCGCTACTGCCCGGCGGGGGTGTACGAATTCGTGCCCGACGAGGGGCAGGGTGGCGGCGCCATGCGCCTGCAGATCAACGCGCAGAACTGCGTGCACTGCAAGACCTGCGACATCAAGGACCCGACGCAGAACATCGTCTGGGTCACGCCCGAGGGCGGCGGCGGGCCCAACTACTCCGAAATGTAAAAATGATAGCTTCTGGCGCTTGTTCCATAAGGGCCAGAGGCCGATTTGGCTTGAAAGCGGCGGCGCGCGATCTGGCGTAGACTTGCCCCACCGGCCGCGCGCCCGACAGGGTGGCGCGGCCGGCCCATTCCATCCTTACACACGCAAAGAGGTTCGCAGGTGAAGCAGTTGACAAAGTGGGCGTGGATGCCCTTGGGTGCCGTGGCGCTGGCCATGGCGGCGGTGGCCCCGGCCAGCGCGCAGGAAAAGTCGGTGGCCGTGCTGGCCATCGTCGAGCACCCGGCGCTGGACGCCGTGCGCGACGGCGTGCAGGCCGCGCTGAAGGACGCGGGCTACGAGTCGGGCAAGAACCTGAAGTGGCAGTACCAGAGCGCGCAGGGCAACACCGGCACGGCGGCGCAGATCGCGCGCAAGTTCGTCGGCGACAAGCCGGACGCCATCGTCGGCATCGCCACGCCCACGGCGCAGGCCGCGGTGGCGGCGACCAAGACGGTGCCGATCGTGTTCTCGGCCGTGACCGACCCGGTGGCCGCCAAGCTGGTGCCCAGCTGGGAGCCCTCGCACACCAACGTCACCGGCGTGTCCGACCTGCTGCAGCTGGACAAGCAGATCGACCTGATCAAGCAGGTGGTGCCGGCCGCCAAGCGCGTGGGCATGGTCTACAACCCGGGCGAGGCCAACTCGGTGGTGGTGGTCAAGGAAATGAAGGACCTGCTGGCCAAGCGCGGCATGAGCCTGGTCGAGGCCTCGGCCCCGCGCTCGGTCGACGTCAGCAGCGCCGCGCGCAGCCTGGTGGGCAAGGTGGACGTGATCTACACCAACACCGACAACAACGTGGTGTCGGCCTACGAGTCGCTGGTCAAGGTCGGCCAGGACGCCAAGATTCCGCTGGTGGCCTCGGACACCGACAGCGTCAAGCGCGGCGCCATCGCGGCGCTGGGCATCAACTACCGCGACCTGGGCGAGCAGACCGGGCGCATGGTGGTGCGCATCCTCAAGGGCGAGAAGCCCGGCGACATCAAGCCCGAGACCAGCAGCAAGCTGGAGCTGTACGTCAACCCCGGCGCGGCCGAGAAGCAGGGCGTCAAGCTGTCCGACGCGCTGATCCAGTCGGCGGCGCAGGTCGTCAAGTAAGGCGCGAGGGTGCGGGCAACCGCGCCTCGTGATGTCCGAGAGCCATGTCATCATGGCTCGTTTTTTTTAGCCAAGCCCACCGATCATGTCCCTGTTCTCGCTGCTCGGCGCCGTTGAAATCGGCCTGATCTTCGCCCTGGTCGCGCTGGGCGTGCTGCTGTCGTTTCGGCTGCTGCGCTTTCCCGACCTGACGGTGGACGGCAGCTTTCCGCTGGGCGGCGCGGTGTGCGCCACGCTCATCTCCAGGGGCGCCGACCCCTTCACCGCCACCGCGGTCGCCACGCTGGCGGGCGCGCTGGCCGGCCTCATCACCGGCTGGCTGAACGTGCGCCTGAAGATCATGGACCTGCTGGCCTCGATCCTGATGATGATCGCGCTGTACTCGGTCAACCTGCGCATCATGGGCGGCCCCAACGTGCCGCTGATCAACGACCCCACGGTGTTCAACGTGCTGCAGCCGGCGGGCCTGGCCGACTACTGGTGGCGCCCGATCCTGATGCTGCTGATCGTGATCGTCGCCAAACTGGCCATGGACTGGTTTTTCTCCACCGAGCGCGGCCTGGCCATTCGCGCCACCGGCTCCAACGCCCGCATGGCGCGCGCGCAGGGCATCAACACCGGCGCCATGGTGCTGCTGGGCATGGCCATTTCCAACGCGCTGGTCGGGCTGGCCGGCGCGCTGTTCGCGCAGACGCAGGGCGGCTCGGACATCTCCATGGGCATCGGCACCATCGTCATCGGCCTGGCCGCGGTGATCGTGGGCGAGGCCATCATGCCCTCGCGGCGCATCGTCTACGCCACGCTGGCCGTCATCGTCGGCGCCATCGTCTACCGCTTCTTCATCGCGCTGGCGCTCAACAGCGACTTCATCGGCCTGAAGGCGCAGGACCTGAACCTGGTCACCGCCGTGCTGGTCGCCATCGCGCTGGTCATTCCGCAGCTCAAGCGCATGCTGCAGCACCGGCGCCTGCCCGACGCGCCCAAGAGCCTGTAAGGCCGGAGCCACGCCATGCTGAGCGCACAAGACCTGCACATCACCTTCAACCCCGGCACGCCGATCGAGACGCGCGCGCTGCGCGGCATGTCGCTGGAGATTCCGGCCGGCCAGTTCGTCACCGTCATCGGCTCCAACGGCGCCGGCAAGTCCACCTTTTTGAACGCCATCTCGGGTGACCTGGGCATCGATTCGGGCCGCATCGCCATCGACGGGCTGGACGTCACCCGCCTGCCCGTGTGGGCGCGCGCCGAGCGCGTGGCGCGGGTGTTTCAGGACCCGATGGCCGGCACCTGCGAGGACCTGACCATCGAGGAAAACATGGCCCTGGCGCGCCAGCGCGGCACGCGCCGCGGGCTGCGCGGCGCCGTCAAGCAGGCCGAGCGCGCCATGTACCGCGAGCGCCTGGCCACCCTGGGCCTGGGGCTGGAAAACCGCCTCACCGACCGCATCGGCCTGCTCTCGGGCGGCCAGCGCCAGGCCGTCAGCCTGCTGATGGCCGCGCTGCAGCCCTCGCGCATCCTGCTGCTGGACGAGCACACCGCCGCGCTCGACCCGCGCACGGCCGAGTTCGTGCTGCAACTCACGCGCCGCATCGTGGCCGAGAACCAGCTCACCACCATGATGGTCACCCACAGCATGCGCCAGGCGCTCGACGTGGGCCAGCGCACCGTCATGCTGCACCAGGGCCAGGTGGTGCTGGACGTGTCGGGCGAAGAGCGCGCGCGCCTGGACGTGCCCGACCTGCTGCACATGTTCGAGAAGGTGCGCGGCGAGAAGCTGGCGGACGACGCGCTGCTGCTGGGCTGACCCCTGTCAACAACTTCAGCGCGCTGTTGCCCCAGACTCCACCGAGGACAGCCAACGATGAAAGCCGCCATCGCCATTCGCCATCTGGATTTCGAGGATCTGGGCACGCTTGCGCCCCTGCTGGCCGCGCGCGGCTACGGTATTCACTACGTCGATGCCACGCGCGACGAGTTGACCGACCGGGCGTTGCAGGCCGCCGACCTGATCGTGGTGCTTGGCGGCCCCATAGGCGCCTTCGACGAGTCCCTGTACCCCTTCCTCGCCGATGAGCTGTCTCTGGTGCGCGCGCGCCTGGCCAGCGGCCGGCCGCTGATCGGCATCTGCCTGGGCGCCCAATTGATCGCACGCGCGCTGGGCGCGGATGTACGGCCCATGGGCCACAAGGAAATCGGCTTCGGTCCGCTCACGCTGACCGAAGCCGGCCGGGACTCCGCTCTCGCGGCGCTCGGAGAGACCCCTGTGCTGCACTGGCATGGCGACCAGTTCGCCATACCGGCCGGAACGCAGAGGCTCGCCGGCACGCAAAGCTGCCCCCATCAGGCCTTTGCGCTGGGCGTCCGGGTGCTGGGCCTGCAATTTCACCTGGAGGCCGATCCGCGCGAGTTGGAGCGCTGGCTGGTCGGCCATGCCTGCGAACTGGGCCAGGCCGGCATCGATCCACGCACCCTGCGCCATGCAGCCCAGGCCCTGCAGGACGCCCTGCCCGCAGCCAGCCAGGCCGTATTCACGCGCTGGCTCGACGCCGCCGAGGCCGAACCGTCGCAGACAATGACGCACTCCTCCCCCTGATTCCGTTTCCAAATCATTCGTGTCCAGGCGCAAAACCGCAGGCAATGCTGTAGCACGACAAGGTGAAGCAACAACGACACGGGTGATTTAGAAATGGAATGAGCCGCCGGCCACGGCGGCTGCCGCGTCATACGCCCAGCGGCAGATCGGCCTTCTTCAGCGTGCGCAGCACGAAGCTCGACTGGCTGTGGCGTATGCCCTTGATCTTGTAGAGCCGCTCGCGCAGCAGGCGTTCGTAGTCGCGCGTGTCCTTGACCACCACGCGCAGCAGGTAGTCGTACTCGCCCGAGACCAGGTGCGCCTCGACCACCTCGGGGATGCTGGCCAGCACCTCGCCGAACTTCTCCAGCGTGTTGTCGGAATGGCTGTCGAGGGTGACCATGACCAGCACCGTGTCGGCCAGCCCCAGCGCCAGCGGGTTCAGGCGCACGGTGTAGCCCTCGATCACGCCGGCTTCTTCCATCTTGCGGATGCGCGCCCAGCAGGGCGAGGGGCTCAGGCCGACGGCGGCGCCGATGTCTTGCAGGCTGGCGCGCGCGTCCTGCTGCAGCACCGAGAGAATTTTTCTGTCCAGGCGATCAATGAGGTATATTGTTCCGCAAATTTTCTATATACAGTAAATTATGCTGTCAATCGACGGTTTTCGTGGAAATTCAGCAAATCCATCCACGCCGGCTGCCCGATACTTCTTCCCATCAAGGCGCTCTTACCGGAGCGCGCGACATGGCAAGACCCCGGCGGGTTACCGCCCGCCCGGGGGGCTTGGCAGGCTGATCTGGCGGCTGGGTGGGGCTGGCCATCTACATCGGAGCCCGGCGGTGCGCAACGAGAAGCGGGCCGGGGATACGGCGCAGCCGTGCCGCACAATGGCGCCTGCATTTCCGCCATCCTTCGATTCCCCGACCGCCATGTCCCTTTCCTTTGCCAAACGCCTCGACAACGTCGAAACCTCGGCCATCCGCGAGCTGTTCAAGCTGCTGGGCAAACCCGGCATCATCAGCTTTGCCGGCGGCTTTCCGGACAGCGCCATGTTCGACGTCGCCGGCATCCGCCAGGCGGTCGACACGGCCCTGAGCGACGAGCCGGGCGGCGCGCTGCAGTACGGCGCCACCGAGGGCTACCAGCCGCTGCGCGAGCAGCTGGCCGGCTTCATGCAGTCCAAGGGCGTGCAGGGCCTGGCTGGCGACGGCCTGATGGTCACCACCGGCAGCCAGCAGGCGCTGGACCTGCTGGGCAAGACCCTGCTGGAGCCGGGCAGCACCGCCATCGTCGAAGGCCCGACCTTCCTGGCCACCATCCAGTGCTTTCGCCTGTACGGCGCCGATCTGGTCAGCGCACCCATCGACGACGCGGGCGTGCAGGTCGATCGGCTGGAGCAGCTCATCGTGCAGCACCGCCCGCGGCTGGTGTACCTGATTCCCACCTTCGGCAACCCCAGCGGCGCCATGCTGAGCCTGGAGCGGCGCAAGCGCGTGCTCGAGCTGGCGGTCAAGCACCAGACCCTGATCGTCGAGGACGACCCCTACGGCGACTTGTACTTCGACGCGCCGCCGCCGCCCAGCCTGCTGGCGCTCAGCCATCAGGTGCCGGGCAGCCGCGACTGGCTGGTGCACTGCGGCTCGCTCAGCAAGGTGCTTTCGCCCGGCCTGCGCATCGGCTGGATGGTGGCGCCGCCGGCGCTGCTGGCCAAGGCCGTCATGTGCAAGCAGTTTTCCGACGCGCACACCAGCACCTTCGCGCAGGCCACCGCCGCGCGCTATCTGGCCGCCGGCCTGATGCCGGCCACGCTGGCCACCGTGCGCGCCACCTACGGCCGGCGCGCGCTGGCCATGGGCCAGGCGCTGCGCCAGGAGCTGGGCGCCGCCGTCGAGTTCGTGCAGCCGCAGGGCGGGCTGTTCGTGTGGGCGCGCCTGACCGGCGCCGGCGGCAAGCTGCGCGACGCGGGCGAGCTGGCCCAGCGCGCCATCGAGCAGGGCGTGGCCTTCGTGCCCGGCGCGCCCTTCTATTGCGCCGACCCCGACCGCAGCACCTTCCGGCTGTCCTTCGCCACCGCGGGTGAAGACCTCATCCGCGAAGGCGTGGCGCGCCTGGGCCGATCCCTGGCCTGACAAATCCTGCGAGGCCGAATGGGGGCATTGACCGCAGCCGGTCGGCCGATACGCCGCTGGCCGCTGTGGGCCTGGGCGCTGGCGGCCTACGTGCTGGCCTGGACGCTGCTGCCCGCGCTGCTGGCGCCCAGCCTGCAGCTGGACGTGGTCGAGGGCATCGCCTGGGGCCAGGCGTGGCAGTGGGGCTACTACAAGCATCCGCCGCTGCCGGCCTGGCTGCTGTTTGCAGCGTTTCAGCTGCTGGGCCGCTTCGGGCCTTATCTGCTGGGGCAACTGGCCGTCCTGCTGACCTTGTTTTACGTGCACCGGCTGGCGCGCGCGCTGCTGGGGCCCGAGCGCGCGGCGCTGGCGGCGCTGCTGCTGTACGCCGTGTACTACTACACATGGCCGACGCTGGAGTTCAACCACAACGTGGCCCAGCTGCCGGCTTGGGCGGCGCTCGCCTGGCATGCGCACCAGCTGATGTTCGGCGCGCCCGAGCGCGCGCGGCGCCACTGGCTGTGGCTGGGGGTGTGGGCCGGCCTGGGGCTGCTGGCCAAGTATTCGACCGCGGTGCTGCTGCTGTGCCTGGCGGCCGGCCTGCTGTGGCACGAGCCGCGCGCGCTGCGCCGGCCGGGGCCCTGGCTGGCGCTGACCGTGGCGGGCCTGATCCTGGCGCCGCACGCGCTGTGGCTGGTGCAGCATGGCGGTTTGCCGTTCGAGTATTTCGCCGCCCGCGCCGACGGCGGGCCGCACCGGGATCACGCCTCGGGCCTCGAATTTCTCCTCATGCAGTTGCTGGCGCACGTGCCGCTGCTGGTGATCGCGCTGGCCTGCGGGCTGCTGCCCTGGCGCTGGCGCTGGCAGCAGGTCGAGCCGGCGCAGCGCCGCTGGCTGCTGGGGGTGGCGCTGGCCCCGGCGCTGCTCGTGGCCGCTGGCGGCTCGCTGCTGGGTGCGCGCCTGCATCCCATGTGGGGCACGCCGATGTGGAACCTGTCGGCCGTGCTGCTGCTGGCCGGCTTCGCGCCCGAATGGCTGGCGCGCAAGCGCGTGGCGCTGGGGCGCGCGCTGGCGCTGTGGCTGGCGGCGATCACGCTGGCCATGGTCTGGTACCTGGGCTGGAGCTGGCAAGGGCGCGCGCAGCCCGCGCGCATGGACTGGCCGGCCCAGGCCCTCGGCGATCAGGCCCAGCGCCAGTGGCAGCAGTTGGCCAGCTGCCCGCTGCGCGTGGTGGCCGGCAGCATCTGGGAGGCCGGCCTGGTGGCCGAGGGCGTGCGGCCCATGGCCGCGGTGCTGGTGGACGTCAACCCGGTCTATTCGCCCTCGATCACGCCCGAACGCCTGCGGCGCGAGGGCGCGCTGCTGGTCTGGCACGTGGGCGACTACGACGGCGCGCCGGCCGCGCCCGTGCTCGACCAGGCGCCGCCCGGCAGTTGGCGCGTGAGCCAGGGCGAGTGGCAGATTCCGTGGCCGCGCCACGTCGGCGGCGCGTCGCTGCACATCGCCTGGCGCGCCTACGTGCCGCCGGCGTGCCAGCGCCCGTGAGCGGGTGGGCACGCCGGGATTTCAATCAAAAGCGGCTACAGCCGGCGCCTGATCAGCGCGAGCAGCTATCGATTGGATAGTATGCCGAACGGCCAGGGCGAGTGCCGCGTGGTCAGCTGCGCCCCCGCGCAGTCGGGCGCGCTGGCGGCGACGATGCCCCAGTCCACCGTCAGGCGCGGGCCCTGGGGCTTCGATGTCCAGGGCACGCTGACCTGGCCGTGCGTCTGCGCGCGGGCCATCCACTGCCGCTGCGTGGCCTCGGGCTCGGGCGCGCCGGGGCTACGGTCGATCAGCACCAGCAGGTCGCAGCGCGCCAGCGCCGGCGTGTCGATCCAGGGGGCGTGCGCCGGGTCGCCGTCGATGAACACCAGCGGCTGCGAGGGCAGGTGGATCGACACGTTGCCGGCCAGCCAAGTCTCGCCCACCAGCACGCGCAGCGGCGTGTGGGCGTGCTGGCGCCACACCTGCTGCAATTGCACAGCCAGCGCCGGCGCCGGAAAGTTGGAGCGCGCCGCGCGGCCCAGCAGGTCGACCCCCACGCCGCGCCCCAGCGCCAGCCCGCCGGCCAGGATCAGCTCCATCGCCACCCCCACCACCAGCGTGGCCCTCAGCAGGCGCGCGGGCGCCACCGCCGGCACCCAGCGCAGCAGCAGCAGGCCGAAGAAGACATAGAAGGTGGTGGCCCAGGACGCCGCCAGGTGCACCCCGCCCACGCCCAGCGCCAGCGTCAGCAGCAGCGGCCCCAGGCCCATGAAGAGCACGAAGCGCCGCTCGTTCAGCACCGCCGGCGGCCGGGCGGTGACGGCGTCGCGCCGCAGCCACCAGCGCAGCCACGCCAGCCCCAGCAGGGCCGGCACCATGCGGCCCAGCTGGGTGGTGGCGAAGTCCCACAGGTCCACCCAGTGGCTGCGGTTGCCGGCAATGCCTTCTTCCACCGAGCGTTCGGCGTAGTGCAGCGAGGCGAAGCCCGACTCGGCGATCCAGGCCAGGTGCGGCGTCACCCCGACCAGGCCCACCACCACCGCCAGCAGCACCGGCGCCCAGGCGCGCCCGCTGCGCATGCGCGCATCCTGCAGCAGCCACACGCCGATGACGGCGAACCACACCAGCGCGCTGTACTTGGACAGCAGCGTCAGCGCCGCCGCCGCGCCCACCAGCGCCCATTGCAGCCAGCGCCGTGCGTCGGGCGCGCGCACGGCCGCCAGCACGGCCCACAGCAGCAGGCCCACCGGCATCAGCTGCAAGGTGTTGTGGTTGGCCATGATGCCGCGCAGCCCGTGATAGGCCACCAGTGAGGTCAGCACCACCGACACGAAGGCGCGCAGCGGCGTGGTGAACCCCAGCGCCAGGCGCCACACGCACACCAGCATGGCGGCCACGCTCAGCTCGGCGGCAAAAAACGTGACCCAGACGGTGCGCCCCAGCAGCTCGGTCCAGAAGTACATCCACCAGGTGGGCGCTGGCGGATGCTTGTAATAGCCCCATTGCAGCGACTGCGTCCACACCAGCTGCTCGATGTTGTCCCAGGGCGGCGCGCGGTGGCTGAGGGCTGGCAGCAAGGTCCACACCAGCAGGTGCAGCCCGATGTAGGCCAGGGTCAGGCGCGCCATCTGCCGCGGGTCGGCCGGGTCGATGGCCCACGGCGAAGGCCGCGGCGGCGAGGCGGGAAGGTTCATGCGATGGGGCGGAGGGGGCGCGGCAGCGCGGGTGAGCGGGCCGGACTTGTTTTTGCCCCCACCCGCCGCAAAATGCGCAAGCATACCGAGGAATGATTTCATGAGCGAAACCACTCTGCACATCGTCTGCCCCCACTGCCACACCACCAACCGCGTGCGAGCCGACCAGTTGGCCAGCGCGCCCACCTGCGGGCAGTGCAAGCAGCCGCTGTTTGCCGGCCACCCCGTCGCGCTGGGTGACGAGGCCACGTTCGACAAACACGTCGCGCGCAGCCAGATCCCGGTGCTGGTCGACTTCTGGGCGCCCTGGTGTGGGCCCTGCCGCATGATGGCCCCCGCCTACGAGCAGGCCGCCGTGCTGCTGGAGCCGCACATGCAGCTGGCCAAGGTGGACACCGAGGCCGTGCCCGCGCTCGGCACGCGCTACAACATCCGCAGCATCCCGACGCTGGCGCTGTTCGCCTCCGGCCGCGAAGTGGCGCGCCAGGCCGGCGCGCTGACCAACCCGGCGCAGATCGTGCAGTGGGCGCGGGCGCACGCGCCGCTTACCTGACAGGTAATCGCCGCGCCGAGGGCGGCTTCGCATACTGGCTGCAGGCTGGCGCAAGGGTGCACCGGCCATCGACGACAGGAGCCCGCGCATGCGAACCCTCGAACCTTCTCCGTGGCTGACATGGGCCTTGCTGGTTGATGCCGCCACCTGCGCGGCGATCGCCGCCGCGCACCTGCTGGGGGGTAACGCCCTGGCCGATGCCCTGGCCTTGCCGCACGGCCTGTGGCGGGGCGTCGGCGTGTTTCTGGTGCCCTGGAGTGCGCTCTTGCTGTGGCTGGCGCGATCGCCCCGACTCGCCGCCGAGTGGGTGCTGGGGGTGATCGTCGGCAACGGCCTGTGGGCGTTCGCGGCGCTGGGCCTGCTGGCTTCGGATGCCTTGGCGGCCAACGCCTGGGGCCGCGCCTATCTGGCGCTGCACGGGGTGGGGGTGCTGCTGCTGGCGATCGTCGAGTGGCTGGCCTGGCGGCACTCGTCCGCCGTGGCGGCGGGTCGCGCCGCGCGCGCCTGATGGTGCGCCGGGCGGTTTTTGCGACACTTCAGGCTCACGGACCCCTCCCATGACGCACGACCTTCTTCCGCTCGCGGTGGCGCTGCTCATCGCCATTCCTGCCGCGGGCTCCTGCCTGGGCATCGGGCTGGTGGCGGCGCGCTTTCTGGAGGCCTCGGCGCGCCAGCCCGAATTTGCGCCGCAGCTGCAGACCAAGTTCTTCCTGGCGGCCGGCCTGTTGGACAGCGCCTTCATCATCGCCACCGGCGTCGGCCTGTGGTTTGCCACCGCGAGCCCGTTCCCATGAGCCGCGCGTGGATGCCGCATGGCGCCGCGCGGCGCGAGGTGGGGCCGCTGCTGCGCGCCTGGCGCGAGCGGCGCAAGCTCAGCCAGATGGCGCTGGCGCTGGACGTGGGTGTGTCGCCGCGCCACCTGAGCTTTGTCGAAACCGGCCGCTCGCGCCCCAGCGCCGAGCTGCTGCTGTCGATGTCGGAGCACCTGGCGGTGCCGCTGCGCCAGCGCAACGAGCTGCTGCTGGCCGCGGGCTACGCGCCGCGCTACAGCGAAACGCGGCTGGACGCGCCCGGTCTGGACGCGGTGCGCAGTGCGCTGCAGCGCCTGCTGGACGCGCACGAGCCCTATCCCGGTCTGGCGCTGGACCGCTGCGGCAACGTGGTGCTGGCCAACGCCGCCGCCCAGCGGATGACGGCCCTGCTGCCGCCCGCGCTGCGGCAACCCACGCTCAACATCTACCGCGCCAGCCTGCACCCCGAGGGCTTTGCCGCCGCCACCCACAATTTCGCCGACTGGGCGCGGCACCTGGTGCAGGATCTGGGCTGGCTGGGCGAGTCCACGGGCGATGCCGAGCTGGCCGCGCTGGCCGAGGAGGTGCTGGCCTACCCCAACGTGGCGGCGCTGATGGCCAGTCCGCCGCCCGCACCGGACGGTACGGACGGCCTGGTGCTCACCTGCGAGCTGCAGATCGGCGAACAGCGCCTGACCCTGTTCACCGCGCGCGCGGCCATCGGCGCGCCGCGCGACGTGACGCTGGCCGAGCTGACGCTGGAGCTGTTCTACCCGGCCGACGTGGCCAGCGAGGCGCTGCTGCGGGCAGCCGCCACCAGCGCTTGACGGGGAGCCTTCAGCGCACCAGCGCCTCGTAGTCGCGGCGCGTGTCGGGCGCCACGCCGGCCAGCACCTGGGCGTAGCTGCTTTGGTGGCGCGCCAGCAGGCGTGCCGAGGCGACGTTGCGCGAGCGGCAGAACCAGTGGCAGCTGTGCTGCATCAGGTACAGCTCGGCCGTCATGCGGTAGGCGTGCTCCTTGTCGGGCAGGGCGTCGGCGTGGCGCGCCAGCACGTCGATGGCGCGCGCGTGCAGCTCGAACAGGCGGCGCGCGTCGAACAGCAGGCGCCCGGGCAGCAGCGGCTGCGCGAAGGGCAGGGCAAAGGGCAGCTTGGCGACCTGCGCCTGCGGCGCCGGTACGCGGGCGAAGTCGACGGCAAAGCGGCCGAACTGGCTGGCCAGCGCCTGCTCGGTGGCCGCCAGCGTGCCCCAGATCTGGGCGCGCCGCTCGGCGTCGGCTTCGTGCAGCCAGCGCAGATAGCCTTCGGTCAGGCTCTCCAGCATGGGCTCGATCCGGTAGGGGCCCAGCACGCGGCCCAGCAGGGCGATGCGGCGCGCCTGCTCGCGCCCGCGCAGCAGCGCGAACACGATGAAGGCCGCCGCCAGCGCGATCAGGAAGTCCATGCGGGCGCGGTCAACGCTTCACCTCGTCGACCAGCGCGCGGAACTCGTCGATGTCCTCGAAGCTGCGGTAGACGCTGGCAAAGCGCACGTAGGCCACCTTGTCGAGCTTCTTCAGCTCGCGCATCACCCACTCGCCCAGGCGGGCGCTGGCAACCTCGCGCGCGCCGGTGGCCAGCAGTTTCTCTTCGATGCGCTCGATGGCCGCGTCCTGCTGCTCGGTGCTGACCGGGCGCTTGCGCAGCGCCAGTTGCAGCGAGGCCTGCAGCTTGGGCCGCGCGTAGGGCACGCGCCGGCCGTCCTTCTTGACGATGGGCGGAAAACTGACGTCGGGCCGCTCGTAGGTGGTAAAGCGCTTGCCGCAGTGCGCGCACTGGCGCCGGCGGCGGATGAAGTCGCCCTCGTCCGACACCCGGCTGTCCACCACCAGGGTTTCGCTGTGGGTGCAGAAGGGGCAGCGCATATGGATGTCGAATCGGGCTCTGGAGCCCGCCAGTCAGGCGCGGGCAGCTATCACGATGATAGTATCCGAGAGCCCGGGGCAATCACCGATAGACCGGAAAGCGCTTCGTCAGTTCGGCCACCTGGGCGCGCACGGCGGCCAGCTTGGCTTCGTCGCGCGGCGCGTCCAGCACATCGGCCACCAGGTTGGCCGTCAGGCGCGCTTCGTCGTCCTTGAAGCCGCGCGTGGTCATGGCCGGGGTGCCGATGCGCACGCCGCTGGTGACCATGGGCTTTTCCGGGTCGTTGGGGATGGCGTTCTTGTTGATCGTCATGTGCGCGCTGCCCAGCACCGCCTCGGCCTCCTTGCCGGTGATGCCCTTGGCGCGCAGATCCACCAGCATGACGTGGCTTTGCGTGCCGCCGCTGACGATGCGCAGGCCGCGCTGGGTCAGGGTCTCGGCCACCACCTGCGCGTTGCGGCGCACCTGGGCGGCGTACTGCTTGAAGGCGGGCTGCAGCGCCTCTTGAAAGGCGATGGCCTTGGCGGCGATGATGTGCATCAGCGGGCCGCCCTGCAGGCCGGGGAAGACGGCGCTGTTGATGGCCTTCTCGTGCTCCGCCTTCATCAGGATGAAGCCGGCGCGCGGGCCACGCAGGCTCTTGTGCGTGGTGCTGGTCACCACGTCGGCGTGCGGCACCGGGTTGGGGTAGCAGCCGCCGGCGATCAGGCCGGCGTAATGCGCCATGTCGACCATGAAGATGGCGCCCACCTCCTTGGCCACCTTGGCAAAGCGCGCCCAGTCGATCTCCAGGCTGTAGGCGCTGGCGCCGGCGATGATCAGGCGCGGGCGGGTTTCGCGCGCCTTTTTCTCCATCGCGTCGTAGTCGATGGCCTCTTGCGCGTTCAGGCCGTAGCTCACCACGTTGAACCACTTGCCCGACATGTTCAGCGCCATGCCGTGCGTGAGGTGCCCGCCCTCGGCCAGGCTCATGCCCATGATGGTGTCGCCGGGCTTGCAAAAGGCCAGCAGCACCGCCTCGTTGGCGCTGGCGCCGCAGTGCGGCTGCACGTTGGCGGCCTCGGCGCCGAACAGCTGCTTGACGCGGTCGATGGCCAGCTGCTCGACCACGTCCACGTGCTCGCAGCCGCCGTAGTAGCGCCGGCCGGGGTAGCCCTCGGCGTACTTGTTGGTCAGCTGCGTGCCGGCTGCCTGCAGGACGGCGGGCGAGGCGTAGTTTTCGCTGGCGATGAGCTCGATGTGCTCTTCCTGGCGCTGGTGCTCGGCCTGGATGGCGGCCCAGACGGCCGGGTCCTGCTGGGCAATGGTGGTGCTGCGTTGGTACATGGCAATCCTTATGGACGAAATCCCCCGGCAGGCGGGGGCGGCCCAGGCGAACGGCTAAAGGGGCGCGCCGCGCGCGCTCAGGATGAACCCGCGTGGGCGGTGCGCTTCCCCGTGGTGGTGGGCAGGCGCTGCCTGCCGCGCTCCACGTCGGTGCCAGCCGAGAGCAGCCGAAACCTATCGCCAGTCGCGCACGGAGGCGAGTTTAGCCGAGCGCCGCGCCCTGCCCGGGCGCGCCGGATCAGGACGCCAGCTTGGCCGGCGGCGGCGGCACGCCGACGGTGTTGGCCGCGCGCAGCTCGGGCCCGGCCGGGCCCATCGGCGGCGCCTTGCCGGTGGCCACGCGGTGCAGGCGGGCGTACTCGGCCATCACCTTGTCGGCGTAGCCGCCGTCGGTCGGCAGGTTGGCGGCGCCCACGTAGTACTTCAGCCCGCCCACCAGCGAGCCGGCGCGGGCGATGCACTCCTGCAGCACCTTCACGCCCACGCGCAGGTTGGTGCGCGGGTCGAACGCGGCGTAGTTGCCGCCGAAGTGCTGGTACTTGTCGGTGTGCACGCTGGTCATCACCTGCATCAGGCCCTGCGCGCCCACCGTGCTTTGCGCGAACGGGTTGAAGCTGGACTCGATGGCGATGATGGCCAGGATCAGGGTCGGGTCGAGCTTGGTGCTGCGGCCCACCTCGTAGGCCTCCGACACCAGCGCCGCCACCGGCTCGGGCGCCACGCGGTACTTGCGCGCGATCCACTGCGCCACGCTGGCCTGCTCGCGCGGCAGGGCCTTGGGGTCGGCGGCGGTGGCGCGCTCGACGGCGTCGGGCTCGGGCGTGATGTCCAGCGTGGCCACCTTGCGCGCCTGCAGCCAGTCGGCCAGCCGGTCCTCGCCCTGCTGGCGCAGGTCGGGCCGCGCGCCCAGCAAGGCCACGGCCAGCACGGTGATCACGCCCAGCAGGGCGAGACTGTTGTGGGTGATTTCGAAAAGCCCCTCCGCCACGTCACCGGCAAAGGTCTTCAGGCCGCTTCCCACCGCGGCAAGGCGTCCAGACGCTGTCATAACACTCCTCGTCAAGGCGGCAGCGGTTCGGGGCCAGCGTGGCGGCATCGCGGTGCGATGGGCGGGCTGGCGGCCCGGGGCTTGCGCGTCCTGATGTCAGTTGATGGGCCGGCTGCAGGCGCCCATGACGACAGGCGCGGTGGCTCCAGACGGAGCCGGGTTCGGTTTGCAGTCCAGCCTGCCGGGATCGGCAGCGGATCAGGGATTCCCCTTGCTTTTTGGGGAAAGCTGGATTCTAGGAAGGTCTTTCATGCCTAGTCAATACTAAAAATTTGAGTCAAAAGTCAAATTTGGATATAAAAAGGCTCCGTCCGACCGCCGTGCTCGGGCTTTGCAAGCGCGCCGGGCCGCAACCATGGGGCCTGCGCGGGCGTGATTGAAGGCGGTAATTCGGGCCGGCCGGTGCATTGAAATTGCCGACTGGCGCGCGCGGGGCAGCGGACGTACAGTGAGGCCGTCCGATCGCATCGGACGGCCGAGGTCTCTGAAGAGCCGGCGCGCGGTAGCCGATACCGCAGCATGGCAGCCCAGCGGCTTCATTCGCAGAAGGCAATCTCTTGCCTTCCCCGCCACCGGAAACAACCCGCTTTCCGGCGCGGAACCCAGGCAGACCAGGACGCTTTTGTCACACTGCCTGAAGGCCCGGTGGGGCGGCTCAAGGCCAAGCCACCGGGCTTTCTGTTTTGGGCCCCGCCCGCCGCCGACTTTTTTGCGAGAAGTTGTTACTTTTCAGGCCGACCCGCCTGCGGCCGGGGTCGGTGCCTTGGGGTGACAATCGTCCGCGTGATGCCAAGCGACTCCGACATCGACGAAGCGGCCCAAACCACAGCTCCCGAGGCCGCGCCGCCCGCCGCCGAGCCGGCGCCGCCCGCGCGCCGCCCCTGGTGGTGGCGCTGGGGCCGGCGCCTGCTGTGGGCCGTGGGCGCGCTGCTGCTGCTATGGGGCCTGCTGTGGCTGGCGGTGCCGCCGCTGCTGCAGTGGCAGGGCCAGAAGATCGCCAGCGAGCAGCTGGGCCGGCCGGTGCGCATCGGCAAGGTCGAGTTCAAGCCCTGGACGCTGGAGCTGACGCTGCACGACCTGGCCGTGGGCGGCCTGGCCGGCGCGCCCGACCAGCTGACGGTGGGGCGCATCTATCTGAATGCTTCGCTGGAGTCGCTGTGGCGCCTGGGCCCGGTGCTGGACGCGCTGCAGGTCGACGCCCCCGCGCTGCGCCTGACGCACGAGGGCGATGGCCACTACGACATCGACGACATCCTGGCGCGGCTGACCGCCGGGCCGGCGCCCGCCCAGCCGTCCAAGCCGATGAACTTCGCGCTCTACAACATCGTGCTGCAGGACGGGCGCGTGGACTTCGACGACCGCGCCGTCGACCGCGTGCAGCAGCTGCGCGATCTGCGCCTGGCGCTGCCCTTCATCAGCAACCTGCCGAAGGCGCGCGAGGTCAAGGTGCTGCCGCAGCTGGCGTTCGATCTGAACGGCAGCCGCTTCGACTCGCAGGCCCAGGCGCTGCCCTTCGACGATTCGCGCCAGACCGATGCGAGCCTGCAGATCGCCAAGTTCGACCTCAAGCCCTACCTGGGCTATCTGCCGGCCGGCCTGCCCCTGAGCCTGCAGGCCGGCGTGCTGGACGCCGACCTGCGCCTGGCCTTCGAGCAGACGCCCCAGCCCGCGCTGCGCGTGACGGGCAGCGTGGCCCTCAGCGACGTCAAGGCGGCCGACCGACAGGGCGCGCCGGCGCTGGCCTTCGACGCCCTCAAGCTGCAGCTGGCCGAGGCGCAGCCGCTGGCGCGCGCGCTGCACCTGGCCTCGGTCGAGCTCGTGAACCCCCATGTGACTGCGCACCGAAGCGCCGACGGCCGGATCAACCTGTTGCCCGCCGATGCTCCTGGAAAAGTAGCTGCTCGCGCAGACCGGGCGCCGGCCAAAGGCCAAAAAGACTTGAAAGAGTCGGCGGCGCCCCCCGCACCCTCCGCGTCGGCCGCGTCCGCCGCCTCGGCTGCCTCGGCCCCCGCCAGCCCGGCCGCGCCGACCGAGGCCGAGGCTTTCAAGCTGCGCATCGACGAGCTGGCCGTGCACGGCGGCCGCGTCGACTGGCGCGACGACGCCACCGCCAGCGAGCACGCGCCGGCCGCCACCGCGCAGCTCGACAAGCTGGAACTGCAGGCCAAGGCCATCGCCTGGCCCATGCAGCAGCCGTTCGACTTCAAGGGTGGGGCTGCGCTGACTGGCGCCGTGGCCAGCGCCGCGCCGCCCGCGGCCCATGCTGCTGTGGCCCAGGCCGCTGCTTCAGCGGCCGGGCCCGCGCCGCGCCCGGCCGCCCGCGGCCGCAAGGCCCGATCGGCAACCCGTGGCAAGCCGAGCGCCAAGACCCAACCGCCGGCCGAGCCCAAGGCCCAGGCGGCCGCGCCCGTCCATGCCGGGCCGGCGTCGATCGCCTTCGAGGGCCGCGTCGGCGCCGCACAGGGCGAACTCGGCGTGCAGCTGGCCGGCGTGCCGCTGGCGCTGGCGGGCCCGTACCTGGCGCCTTACTTGGTGCCGCGCCTGGCTGGCACGCTGGGCGCCGATGCCCGCCTGCAATGGGCGCTGTCCCAGTCCAAAGGCGCCGACGCGCCGCCCAGCTGGAGCGTGGCGGCCAAGCGCGTGCAGCTCGATCGGCTGCAACTGAGCGGCGAGGGCGCGCCCCAGCGCCGGCGCGGCGACCCCACGCCGGCCGACGAGCTGGCCCACGTCGACGCGCTGCAGTTGGCCGACGTGCAGCTCGACCCGCAGGCGCGCGCCGTCACCGTGGGCCGCCTGGCGGTGCAGGGCCCGCGCGTGCAGGTCGAGCGCGATGCGCAGCAGCACTTCATGTTCGAGCGCTGGCTGCGCCAGCCCGAGGGCAAGCCCGCAAGCGAGCCCAAGCCGACCGAGCCCAGGAAGACGGAGGCCGACGCAGCCTGGGCCGTACGCGTGAACGAGTTGGCCGTGGCCGACGGCACCGTGGGCTGGCGCGACGAGGCCATGCCGCGCCCTGTGCGCGCCGAGCTGACCGAGCTGAAGGTCGAGGCGCGCAAGCTGGACCTGGCGGGCCAGCAGCCGGCCGAGCTGCAGCTGAGCGCGCGCCTGGGCACCGGCCGCCGCTCGGGTGGCGAGCCGGGCCGCCTGTCCTGGAGCGGTCCCGTGACCTGGGCACCGGTGACCGCGCGCGGCGCCGTCGACGTGCAGCGTCTGCCGGTGCAGGCCTTCGAGCCCTATTTCGGCCAGCAGCTCAACATCCGCGTGCTGCGCGCCGACACCAGCTTCAAGGGCAAGGTGGACTTTGCCGAGACCGAGCGCGGCCCGCGCGTGCGCGTCGAGGGCAACGCGCGCGTCGACGAGCTGCGCACCTACAGCCAGCCGGGTACGGCCGTCAGCGCCGAGTCGGCCAAGCCGGCCGGCGCGCCCGCGTCCGGCGCCGCGCCCGCCTCGCAGGCGCCGCTGGCGCCCGTGGCGGCGCGCAGCGCCGGCGGCCTGGGCGACGAGCTGCTGAGCTGGAAGCAGCTGCGCCTGGACGGGCTGGACGTGGCGCTGGCGCCCGGCCAGGGGCCGCAGGTGAGCATCGGCAGCTCGCTGCTGTCCGACTTCTTCGCCCGCATCGTCATCGACCCCAGCGGGCGCATCAACCTGCAGGACATCGTCAAGTCCGACGGCAAGGCGGCGCCGGCCAGCACGTCGACAGCGGCGGCGCCGACGGCGCCCGCGGCCAACACCATGGTGTCGGGCGAATTCAACGCCACCGCCGTGACCGCCGCGCCCGCCGCGACGGTCGAGGTCAAGCCCGAGGCCAAGCCCGATCCGCTGGCGCCGGTCATCCACTTCGGCCCCACGCGCCTGGTCAACGGCCACATCGACTTCAGCGACCACTTCATCCGCCCCAACTACCGCGCCGACCTGACAGCGCTGGACGGCTCGCTGGGCGCCTTCAACTCGGTGGCGCCGGGCGGCGCGCCGCAGATGGCGCAGCTGGCGCTCACCGGCAAGGCCGAGGGCACGGCCACGCTGTCGGTGGACGGCCAGATCAACCCGCTGGCCGACCCGCTGGCGCTGGACATCCGCGCCAAGGTGAGCGATCTGGACCTGCCGCCGCTGTCGCCGTATTCGGTCAAGTACGCCGGCCACGGCATCGAGCGCGGCAAGCTCAGCATGGACGTGGCCTACAAGATCCAGCCCGACGGCCAGCTCACCGCCACCAACAAGCTGGTGCTCAACCAGCTCGAATTCGGCGAGCCGGTGGCCGGCGCGCCCGCCAGCCTGCCGGTGCAACTGGCCACCGCGCTGCTGGCCGACAGCCACGGCGTGATCGACCTCGACCTGCCGATCAGCGGCTCGCTGAACGACCCGCAGTTTTCCATCGGCCCGATCATCGTCAAGGCCATCCTCAACCTGATCGGCAAGGCCATCACCGCGCCCTTCACCCTGCTGGCGCGCGCGCTGGGCGGCGGCGGCGCGGGCGGGCAGGACCTGTCGCAGGTGGCCTTCGCCCCCGGCAGCGCGCGCCTGAGCGTGCCGGCGCGCGCGCAGCTCGACAAGGTGGCCAAGGCCCTGGCCGACCGTCCGGGCCTGAAGCTGACGGTGGTCGGCAGCGCCCGCCTGGCGCCCGAGCTGGAAGGCGCCAAGCGCCAGCGCCTGGACGCGCTGGTGGCGGCCGAGCAGCGCAGCGAGGCCAAGACGTCCGCAGCCGCGCCCGCCGCGGCGGCCAGCACGCCGGCCTCGGCCGCCAGCGCGGCCGAGGCCGGGGCGGCGTCGATCGCCGATTCGCCCGAATACCCCACGCTGCTCAAGCGCCTGTACCGCCGCGCCGACATCCCCGACAAGCCGCGCAACATGCTCGGCATGCAGCGCGACATCCCGGTGGCCGAGATGGAGCGCCTGCTGATGGCGCACATCGACATCGGCGAAAGCGCCATGCGCCAGCTGGCGGTGCAGCGCGGCGTCGCCGTCAAGGAATATCTGGCCGGCAAGGGCGTGGCGACCGATCGCCTGTTCCTGGGCGCCGCGCAGACGCAGGGCCAAGGCCAGGCGCCGACCGAGGCCGCGCCCGCTGCCAGCGCCCCGGCCGACGCGGGCGCCGCCAAGTCCTGGGTGCCCCACGCCGAGTTGAGCCTGGGCATGAACTGACGGCCCTGCCGATCAGGGCGACGGAAAACAGGTTCTCGCACCGCACTTCATTGCAGCGACAATAGGCGGTTTCGGCGCGCGCCGCGTGGGCGCGCCCGCGTCCACCGTTGACTTTCAAGCGCATGTTTCCCTTCACCCGCGACCCCAAAGACCCGCAACCCGCCGCCGAGGCCGCCGCGCCCGCGCCCAAGGCGCCCGAGGCGCATCCGCTCGACGCACTGACCAGCGGCGTGTTCTCCGCCGCCACCTCGGGCGAGCGCGCCCAGCGCGTGCGCGACTGGCTGGCCACCGAGCCCGAGCCGGCGCAGATGCAGGAGGTGTTCAAGGAGCTGTCGGCCAAGGACAAGGGCGCCGCCAAGGCGCTGCGCGAAAAACTCGACGAACTGCGCCGCGCGCGCGAGCAGGACACCGTGGCCGCCGAATGGCAGGCCAAGGCCCAGGCCCTGCTGGACGCCGCGCGCCTGAACATCGCCGACGCCCTGGCCTGGCAGCGCGACGCCGCCAAGGCCGGCGCGCCGCTGTCGCGCGAGCCGCTGGCCGGCCTGCGCACGCAGCTGGTCGAGCGCATCAAGGCGGTCGAGGACCTGCAGCAGCGCGTGATGGTGCAGCGCGAGGCCGCGGCCCTGCTGGCGCAACGCATCGAGCTGCTGTCCACCAAGCCCTGGGCCGAGGCCCAGCAGCAGCAGGACGCGCTGCAGGCCGACGTGACGCACTGGCAGGCCCAGGCCGCCGCGCTGCAGGCCGACGGCCAGTGGCCCAGCGTGGACATGCGCTTTCCGCCCCAGCTGGAGGCCGCGCAAAGCCAGTTGAACGCGGTGTGGAGCGCCTTCGTGCCGGCGCTGGCGCAGGCCGTGGCCGCCGCGCAGGATGCCGCCGCGCCGCTGCCGCCCGTGCCCCTGTGGGCCGACGAGCTGCGCGCCGCGCGCGGCGAGGCGCCGGTGGCCGAGGCCACGCCCCCCGCGCCGGCCAAGCCGCGCGTCGACCCCGAGCAGCGCCAGGCCGCCACCAAGGCGGTCGAGGCCGGCGTGATGCTGCTGGAGCAGGCGGTGGCTGCCGGCCACAGCAAGAACATGAACAGCGCCACCCAGGCGCTGCGCCAGTCGCTCAAGACCAACGGGCGCCTGATCGACGAGGCGCTGGAGGCACGCGTGCACGCCGCCCTGGTGTCCGCCGGCGAGCTGGGCGGCTGGCAGCGCTGGAGCGCCGACAAGGCGCGCGAGCAGCTGGTGGCGCGCGCCGAGGCGCTGCTGGTGCCGCGCAAGCCGCGGCGCGAGGCGCCGGCCGGGGCCCCGGCCGCAGCGGCCACGGCCGAAAGCCCGGTCGAGACGCCCACCGAAAGCGCCGCCAACGTCGTCGAGGCTCCTGCGGCGCCCGTCGCCGAAGCGCCTGTCGAGGCGGTGGAGGCCGCGCCCGAAGTGCCGGCTGCCGCGGCCGAGCCGATCGCCGCCGATACCGTTGCGTCCGATGCGAGCGCTTCCGATGCGCCTGCCGAGCCCACCGCCCCAGCCGCCGCCCAGCCCGCCGAAGAGCTCGTCCCCGCCATGGGCGGGCGCAAGCTGCAGGACGCGATCCGCAAGCTGCGCGAGGAGTGGAAGACCGCCGACCAGGGCGGCCCGCCCAACCATGCGCTGTGGAAGCGCTTCGACCGCGCCTGCAACGCCGCGCACAAGTTCGTCGACGCCTGGCTGGAGCAGGTGCGCGCCGAGTCGGCCCAGCACAAGGCGCAGCGCCAGGCGCTGATCGACGAGGTCAAGGCCTGGGGCGCGGCGCAGCAGGCCGCGGCCACCACCGACTGGAAGGCCATGGGCCGGCAGATTCACCAGTTTTCCGAGCGCTGGCGCAATGCCGGCCATCTGGCCGAAAAGGCCTACACCGAGCTGCAGGCGCAGTGGAAGGCCGCCATCCACCAGGCCGCCGCGCCGCTGGAGGCCGAACAAAAGGCCAGCACCGCGCGCCGCCAGGCGCTGATTGCCGAGGCCGAGCAACTGGGCGCCGCGCCGCAGCTGCGCATCGACGCCGTGCGCGCGCTGCAGCAGCGCTGGCAGGCCGAGGCGCAGGCCGTGCCGCTGGAGCGCCGCCACGAGCAAAAGCTGTGGGACGCCTTCCGCAAGCCGATCGACGAGGCCTTCAACCGCAAGAGCGCCGAGCGCGAGCAGCAGCAGGCGGCCCTGAGCGCGCACGACCGCGCCGTGCTGGAGGCCGCCAAGGCGCTCGAAGCGGCCAACGCCAGCGGCGACGCGCAGCGCATCCGCGCCGCCATGGCGCAGCTGGAGGCCGCCACGCGCGGCCAGGCCGCGGCGGCACCGTCTGAACAAAATACGGCTGCAGCGCCCGCCGATCAAGCGTCAGCAGCTCCTGAAAACGAAGCAAGCGACACGCCCCCGGCCGCCGATGCCGAGGCCGCCGCAGCCCCGGCGCCGGCGCCCAAGCCCGCCAAGCCGCTGATCGCCATGCGTGGCGACGACCGGCCCGGCGCCAAGAAGGCCGAGGCGCCCGCGGCGCGTGGGCCGGGCCGCTTTGGCGACCGTCCCGGCGGGCGCGACGGCGCGCGTGGCGGCCCCGGCCGCGGGGACCGCTTCGGTGATCGGCGCGAAGGTGGCCGCTTCGGCGATCGCAACGACCGCGGACCGCGCGAAGACCGTGGCCCGCGCCTGGGCGACGCCGCCTTCCGCGCGCAGCGCGACGCGGTCGACAACGCGCAGGCGCAGCTACGCAAGCTGGCGGCGCAGGCCCATGGCGAGGCGCTGACCCAGCTGCTGGGCGCCTGGCAGCAGCGCCAGCCCGATCAGGTGCCCAGCGCGCAGGAGCTGGGCCGCGCCGTCAGCGCCAGCGTGCGCGGCAACTGGGCGCAGGCCGTGGGCAGCGGCGCCGGTGATGCTGGCAAGGCCGACGAGGCCCTGCTGCGCCTGGAGATGGCCGCCGAGGTGCCCACCCCGGCCGACCAGCTGGCCGCGCGCCGCGCACTGCAACTGCAACTGCTGACGCGCCGCAACGACCCCGCGCCCGCTGAAACCTGGGCGCTGGACACCGCCACCGTGCTGGCCAGCGCGCACGACGACGCGCACGCGCGGCGTCTGCAAAACGCGCTCAAGACGCTGCTGCGCAAGGGCTGAAAACCACTCGCCGCCGCTGTGCGGCGCGGCATGAAAAAACCCGCACGGCCTTGCAGTTGTGCGGGTTTTTTGAATGTGGTGCCCGGGGCCGGAATCGAACCGGCACGGTGTTGCCACCGGCAGATTTTGAGTCTGCTGCGTCTACCGATTTCGCCACCCGGGCCGTGTCCAACGCAAGCCGCAAATTATGGCACAGTGACACCCATGAACTACCCAACGATCGAAGACGCGGTGGGGCGCACGCCCCTGGTTCAACTGCAGCGCATCGGCGCTGCCGAGCAGGCGGCGCGAGGCACCGTGGTGCTGGCCAAGCTGGAAGGCAACAACCCCGCGGGCTCGGTCAAGGACCGCGCGGCGCTGTGGATGATTCGCGGCGCCCAGGCGCGCGGCGAGATCAAGCCGGGCGACACGCTGATCGAGGCCACCAGCGGCAACACCGGCATCGCGCTGGCCATGGCCGCCGCCGTGATGGGCTATCGCATGGTGCTGATCATGCCGGAGGACCTGTCGGTCGAGCGCGCGCAGACCATGAAGGCCTACGGCGCCGAGCTGATCCTGACGCCGCGCTCGGGCGGCATGGAATACGCGCGCGACCTGGCCGACAAGATGGTGGCGCAGGGCAAGGGCCGCGTGCTGGACCAGTTCGCCAACGCCGACAACCCGCGCAGCCACTACGAAAGCACCGGCCCCGAGCTGTGGGAGCAGACCGGCGGGCGCGTGACGCACTTCGTGTCGGCCATGGGGACGACGGGCACCATCATGGGCGTGGGGCGCTTTCTGAAAGAGAAGAACCCCAAGGTGCGCATCGTCGGCGCGCAACCGGCTGAGGGCGCGCGCATCCCCGGCATCCGCAAGTGGCCCGAGGCCTACCAGCCGCGCATCTACGACCCGGCCGGCGTGGACGAATGGGTGCCGGTGCTGCAGGACGACGCCGAGGAAATGGCGCGGCGCATGGCGCGCGAGGAGGGCATCTTCGGCGGCATCTCGTCGGGCGGCGCGGCCTGGGTGGCGCAGCAGGTGGCGGCGCGCGAGGCGGGCGCCACCATCGTGTTCGTGGTGTGCGACCGCGGCGACCGCTATCTGTCGACCGGCGTGTTCCCCGCCTGATTCGAATAAAATCGGCCCGCAGCCCGCACGGGGCAAGCGCAACCAGCTATAAAAACAGGACTTTCATGTCGGCATTCAGGTTTTGCCCCAGCTGCGCCACGCCGCTGGAATGGATCGTGCAGGACGAGGACAGCGGCCCCACCGAGCGCCTGCGCTGCCCCGCCTGCGGCTGGACGCACTGGAACAACCCCACGCCGGTGCTGGCCGCCATCGTCGAATACCGCGGCCAGGTGCTGCTGGCGCGCAACGCGGCCTGGCCGGCCAAGATGTTCGCGCTGATCACCGGCTTCATGGAGGCGGGCGAGACGCCGCAGGAGGGCATCGCGCGCGAAGTGAAGGAAGAAACCAATCTCGACGTGAGCGCCGTCAACATCGTCGGCGCCTATGACTTCCAGCGCATGAACCAGGTCATCATTGCCTACCACGTGGTGGCCGAAGGCGAGGTGCGCCTGTCGCCCGAGCTGGTGGACTGGCGCCTGTACGACCTGCCCGACCTCAAGTGCTGGCCCGCCGGCACCGGCTACGCCCTGGCCGACTGGCTGCGCACGCGCGGGCACGAGCCGGTGTTCTTTACCGCCGAGGAGAACGCCGAGCGGCGCCGGGGGCTGGATTAGGCCTGCGCCCGCACATGAGCCTCCATATCATCGGCGACACCCACGGCCAGGCGGGCAAGCTCAAGGCGCTGCTGCGTCAACTGGGCTACCAGCAGCGCCAAGGCGCCTACCGCCACCCCGACGCCCGCGCCATCTTCGTGGGCGACTTCATCGACCGCGGCCCGCACCAGCTTGAAACCCTGGACATCGTGCGCCGCATGGTCGATGCCGGGTCGGCGCTCGCCATCATGGGCAACCACGAGTTCAATGCCATCGCCTGGCACACGCCCGACCCCGACGCGCCCGGCGAGTACCTGCGCCCGCGCGGCGGACTGAAGGGCGACAAGAACCGCAGCCAGCACCAGGCTTTCTTGGCCGAGCTGCAGGATCAGCCCGCACGCCACGCCGACATCATTGCCTGGTTCAAAACCCTGCCGCTGTGGCTGGACCTGCCCGGACTGCGGGTGGTGCACGCCTGCTGGCACGAGGGCCACGTACAGGCCCTGCGCCCGCTGCTCACACCTGCCCATCAACTCACCGACGCCGTCATTGTGCAGGCCAGCCGTGCTGGCAGCGCGGCGTTTCAGGCGGTGGAAACGCTGCTCAAGGGCATCGAAGTGCCCCTGCCCGATGGTCACAGTTTTCACGACAAGGACGGCCATGTGCGCCACAACGTGCGCGTGCGCTGGTGGCTGCCCGGCGAGCAAAGCTATCGACACCTGGCCCTGTTGCCCGACGCTGCTGCGCGGGCCGCGCTGCCCGACACCCTCATCCCCGCCCACACCGTGCCACCTTTTGCGCCCGGCAAGCCCCTGTTCTTTGGCCACTATTGGATGACCGGCACGCCCGGGCCGCTGCACCCCCTGGCGGCCTGCGTGGACTACAGTGCGGGCAAGCACGGCCCCCTGGTGGCCTACCACTGGGAGCAGGGCGGGCCGCTGGAGGCGGCGCGTTTTGTCAGCAGCGCCGATACATAAATCGCATCAGAGAGTCCCACCACCATGCCCGCTGCAAGCAGCAAGTTCGCCAACGTTCCGCTGGACGACGATACGCGCGTCCTGTCGCAAAGCGAGGTCAGCATCAACGGCCTGGACGCCTTGCACCAGCGTTGGGTGTGGGACGGCATCATCGGCCAAAGCCTTGTCTTCTTGGCGGGCGATGTGTCTGCCACCACCGACCAGGAGATCGTTGACATGGCGCGTGTCGCGGGCCTGGTCGCGATGGAGTCTGCCACCACGGTCTCAAGAGGCGATTCCGGCTTCGTCTTTCTGAACTTCGGATTCGAAACTTAGGGCGGCCTGCCCGTCCAACTGCATGGCCCTGCTGCACCCCTCCGCACCGCTGGTGCCCGCCACCACGCGCGGCCTGCAGCGCGAGCACGACGTGCTGCGCCTGCTGGAATCCGGCCTGCCCGACGGCTTCGACGTTTTCCACAGCGTGGACTGGTCCTGCGTTTTCGATGGCCGGCAACTGCATGGCGAGATCGACGTTGCCGTGGTGGCGCCCAACGGGCACATCGTGCTGCTGGAGATCAAGGCCGGCCCGGTGATCGAGTCCGACACGGCGCTGGGCAAGCAATACGGCACCGGCCCCGTCGCCCGCACCAAAGACGTGGGCCACCAGGTGCGGCGCCTGTACGCCAGCCTGCGCACCCGCCTGCAGGACGCGGGGCTGGGCCACACCATCGTCACCACCATGCTGGTGCTGCCCGACCACAAGGTGCTGTCGTCCGTGCTCGCCTTTCCGGGCGACCGCGTGGTGGACGCGGGCGGCCTGCCAGATTTGCCGCAGCACCTGCGCAACGCCCATGCCGCCGCGCCGCCGCTGACGGCCGCCGAGCGCGAGCGCATCCTGGACTTTTTGGGGCAGACGCTGCAGGTGGTGCCCGACGTGGCCACCCGCATCGGCCAGCTGCGCACCCTGTCCGCCGCGCTGTCGTCCGGCCTGGCCACCTGGGTGCCCCAGATCGCGCACGACAGCGGCGCCTTCATCGTCGATGCCACGGCGGGCTCGGGCAAAACCCAGCTCGCCGTGCGACTGCTCACCACTGCGCACCGGGCGCGCCAGCGCAGCGCCTACGTCTGCTTCAACCGCCCGCTGGCCGACCACATGGCGCGCATTGCGCCCACCTCCACCGACGTGGGCTCGTTCCACGAGCTGTGCGTGGCCGAGGCCCGGCGCGCGGGGCATGAACCCCGGTTTGACGCCCCCGGCGTCTTCGACGACCTGGCCGCCCGCTGGGCCCAGCAGGCCGCCAGCCAGCCGCCGCGCTGGGACCTGCTCGTCATCGACGAAACCCAGGACTTTGCGCCCGACTGGGTGCAGACGCTGCTGAGCCTGCTCAAACCCGACGGCAAGGTCTATCTGCTGGGCGACTCTGAGCAAAGCCTGTACGAGCGCGACAGCTTTCAGCTGCCCGGCGCCGTCACCATCCGCTGCAGCGACAACTTTCGCAGCCCACGGGCCGTGGTGGACGCCATCAACCAGATGCGGCTGCTGGGCGAGCCGGTGCAGGCGCGATCTGCCTACCAGGGCGAGGCGCCGGGGTTTGCCACCTATGCGCCCGGCCAGCTGGGCCTGATCACCGCCGTCGAGGCCTGCCTGAAGCGCCTGCAGCAAGACGGCATCGCCCCGCAAGACATCGCGCTGCTGAGCTTTGCGGGCCAGCAGCGGTCTGAAGTGTTGAAGCAGGACGCGCTGGCCGGCCTGGCGCTGCGCAAACCCACCGGCCGCTACGACGCGGCGGGCAATGCGCTGTGGACGGACGGCGCGCTGCTGGCCGACACCATCTACCGCTTCAAGGGCCAAAGCGCTCCCGTCGTCGTGCTGGTTGAAATCGACTTTGCGCCAGCCACCGAGCGCGAGCTGCGCCGCCTGTTTGTGGGCCTGACACGCGCCCAGTACCGCGTGGAATGCGTCATGTCTGAGCCCGCTGCGGCGGCGTTGATGGAGCGGCTGGGCGGCTGATCGGGCCTGGGTGGGGCGGTAACCGCCGTCGATGTGCGACACATGCTGTCGCACCTCTTCCTATTATTCCAACCACTCGCCCGCCGAACCCGGCGCAGGCACCACGGAAGGAAGAACCCACATGCCCGCCCCAGCCACCACCCATCTGCTCTACCTGCACGGTTTCCGCTCGTCGCCCCAGTCCGCCAAGGTGCAGCACCTGCAGCGCCATATTGCCCAGCACCATCCGCACGTCGTCTTTGCCGCGCCGCAGCTGCCGCCATCGCCCCAAGATGCAGCAGCCACCATGCTGGACGTGGTCAGCGCCTGGGCCAGCGTGCCGCCCAATTGCATCGCCGTCATCGGTTCGTCGCTGGGCGGTTTCTATGCCACCTGGCTGGCGCAGCAACTGCGCTGCAAAAGCGTGCTGATCAACCCCTCCACCACGCCGTGGGTCACCCTGCAGCGCCATCTGGGGCAGCTCAGCCCGTGGGACAACCCCCATGAGACCTTCGACTTTCGCCCCGAACATCTGGACGAGCTGAAAGCCCTGGACGTGACGCACCTGCCCGCCGCCGCCCCCCAGCTGCTGATTGCCGCCAAAGGTGACGAAGTGCTGGACTGGCGCGACATGACGGCCCGCTACCCGCAGGCCACGGTGCGCCTGCAAGAAGGCGGCGACCACGGACTGTCCAACTTTGCAGACTATGTGCCCGAGATCGACCAGTTTCTGCATTGGCCGCCCCGGTCCCATTGATCGGCCCATGCCCGCCCCTTCGCCCGCAGTGGAACAACGGGCGCCACACACCTCATTCACGAGCAACGCACCATGCACCAAGACCCGACCGAATCCGCCACTGAAGACAGCAAGACACCTGCCTACGAAAGAAGCACCTCGCTGCACACCTTCAGCGGGCGCCTCACGCACATGCTGCACGACCTCGACCCCATGGGCACGTGCTGCCGCCTCAACCTGGAGATGGAAGACGAGTACGCATCGGAAGCGCCGCCCATCGCCCGCCTGCTGGACAGCGGCGTGCCGCTGCGCGATGCCGTGTGCCAGGTATTTGACGAATGGTTCTGGGAAGACTGCCTGAAAAACCGGTTGGGATACGAAGGGGTGAACGTCCTGATCGCAAGACTCAACAAGGGTCTTGAGCAACTGTCGAACCACCGCGACATGCCCGCCTTGCACGAGAAACTGTTCTACCGCATCTTGCCCGACCTGACCATCGACGATCTGGGCTGGAGCTACGCCGCCTTCATGCAGACCGCCCCCGAGCAACTGGACCCCGCCGCCCTCGATAACGGACCCGCAGTCCGGATAGGCCTGATCGAGATCAGCCTGGACGACCCCGAAGACAGTGAACCCGCGAGCGACACCAACCAGTCGGTAATACCCCGCCCCAACGAACCCGACCTCACCAACGTCCTGCCGTGGTTGCATGCCCATCTGTTTGAGAAGACCCGCCGCCGCGCGCCGCCGGAGCACCTGCTGAGTTACCCGCAGTTTCTCCAGCAAGTGCGCCATCGGCTGAAAGCCTGAAACCACGGCGCTGGTGCGCGACGGTGCCAACCCCAGGGGCCAACGCGGTACAGTCCGGTGAACGAACTACCCAGTCATCTCCGGGCGAGGATTGCTGAACACCATGGAAACCCACAAAGAAATCGACACCAGGGGCCTGAAAACGACGTAATTGTCGCATCCCGGACGATTACATAGATGAAAACCGCTACCCGCTGTTCATGGCCCGAGCCGTATTGCGGGAGTTGAT